>ENA-OWPI01000021-OWPI01000021.1-marine-metagenome-genome-assembly--contig:-NODE-21-length-215987-cov-21.547344_pt1 | contig 215987 bp, 190 predicted proteins | sample MGYA00238138_ERZ651775 | MGnify/ENA primary metagenome ERZ651775 (study PRJEB26906, sample SAMN06265043) | marine metagenome | isolation source: Helgoland LTER site | place: Germany:Helgoland, sampling... | reverse complement strand
AACTCCTGCGAGATGTAGCATGGCCCGTTATCACTCAGCAGGCGCGGTCTATGTTCAACCCGTGCACTCTGACACCCCGAGACCCGCAGCGCCACCTCCAGCGTCTTGGTCACATCTGCCGCCTGCATCGTGGTGCAAAGCCGCCACGCAATGATGTAGCGCGAGTAGTCATCCAGGATCGTTGAGAGGTAGAACCACCCCCAGCCCAGCACCTTGAAGTAAGTGAAGTCGGTCTGCCACAACTGGTTGACCCCCGTGGTCTTATCTTTAAACTCATTGGCAGCTTTGATCACCACAAACGCAGGACTCGTGATCAGGCCATGTGATTTGAGCAATCGGTATACCGTGGACTCACTCACGTAGTAGCCCTGGGCATGGGTGAAGCGCACCGCCAACTCCCGAGGCGAGAGTTCAGGCACCTCTAGCGCTAACTCAATGAGCCTGGCCCTTACCTCCTCAGGCAAGCGGTTCCAAGGTCGTGCAGGTCCGCGGTAGTGATTGTTTAAGCCCGCCTCACCACGCGCCTGGTACCTCGCATACCAGCGGTAGAAGGTGGGGCGAGCCACTCCAAGCTTGTCGAGTGTGCGCTTAACACCCAAGTGCGAGTTCTCAACCAAGCGGATGATCTCCAGCTTCTGCTCAGCCGCGTACCTCATCCCCGCTCGTCCCCATCCCCGATCATGCTTTTTTTGAGTAGTCGGTTCTCCAGCGTCAAGTCCGCCACCGCCTCCTTCAACGCTTGGGTCTGAGAGCGCATAGAGCGAACCTCATCATTGTTAGCTGCGCGAGCTGTATCTCCGGCCAAGCGCTTCTTGCCCGCTTCTAGAAACTCTTTGCTCCAGCTGTAGTAAAGCCCCTGCGCAATACCTTCCTTGCGGCACAGCTCAGCAATGCTGTCCTCACCCCTTAGGCCACTGAGAACAACACGTATCTTGTCCTCGGTTGAATAATGCCGCCTGGTGGCTCTTCTAATGTCTTTGACCACCTGCTCTGCAGTGGCCTTGGGTTGATTAGATTTCAATTTCATCTTCACTCCTTGCGTTGAAAGATGAACCAAAACCCTCCTTTAATCAAGTACCCCTATTTGTCTCACACACGCTGACGTCGGACATGCAACCGCCGTTGTCTGTGCTGTTGACAAATCATCCGTGATCGCAGCGAGCGCAACTGCACTCAAACTACCCAGTAACGTAACCGGAATGGCTTGCACGGCAGCAGCGCTCAAACCAACTAAGGTCGCAACAGGGATTGCGTTTAACAACGCCGCGTCTAATTGAGCTACCGTGCTTGCCGTGAACTTATCAGCACCAATGTTCAGCGCCTCGAACGCGGCCGTGCTTACCGCAAGACTACCCACGATCAAGTCGTCTAGCGTGCTCAGCGTTGGGCTAGAAACCGACGCAACCATCGCCGCTATCGTCTCTTGCGTTGTCTTGTTCGTGTGCTTTTCATAGCCAGATATCGCAGCAAGCAACGTACCCGCATAGTTGCCAGCAACCGCGTTACCCGCCGTGTCCACCACAGGCTGCACGGCTAATCGCGCCAAGTCCGTGCCGCCATTGCTCGCGCTCAGGTCCATCGCACTTGCAATGCGCGCGTTGACTTGCCCCAGATTAGCCGCAACAGCGGCGCTTACGACAACAGCAGATGAGCCATTGTCCCCGCCCATGTCTCCCAACAAAATCTCCACCGCCATCTCGCTTAAAGGCGAGATGGTGATCGCTTGGACCGGGGCCGCACTGTCAGACACGTTAATCAGCGCTCGCAAATCCACCGTCAAGTCAACTAAGTTTTGCGTGCCCTCATCACGATAGTCCGCCCCGCTATCGGCATCCGTAATACGCAACAACACCGCACCGGTGTAACCCGCAGGCAGCGTCATGTCATACGTGCCATCAGCGGCAAGGACCAACTGCGCTTTCGCAACCAGCACCGACCCATCAAGACCAAACGCCTCAACACTCAGACCCGTCGCATCTGTGATGGGGCCCGCAAACACCGCTATTTTTAGAACCGTTGCGAGCGACCCAACAACCGGCGCAACCGCAGCAGCTCCACCACCACCGCCACCCGCCGCAGCCAAACCAAGACCAGCAAGACCGCCCAACACCCCACCAATACCAATCCCACCAGACGCCGGCGCGGTCTCAGCCACAACCTCCCCAACAGCCACGGCAATGTCCGGATTCGCCGCAATAGCCTCGCTACCCACCACGCCAGTGTCCGCCGTTTGTGCCACTTGCACAGGCTGCGCAACAAGGCCCTGAGCAGTCTGCGTCAACGCGCTGTCGCCAGACAACTCCCACATGTCGCCCTCTAACGTAACACCGTCTGTGATGTAAAAGTCCACCAACTCCACCGCCGAGCCATCCGGCATCTCCACCACAAGGCTGTCACCAACCTTCGTGACCGCCAACTTGGTTTGCGCAACCTGTGTCTCTGAAATAGGCACGCCATTGAGCTCCAGCGCAACCCTCATCCCGGGCTTAAGCGCCATCTTGCTCGTGACTTTTGTCGCTGTTGTCGCTGCAGTAGACGTCGTGGTTTTTAAAGTAATGGTGTTTTGCATAGTGGATCCTGTTTATTTGGTAGTGATCAGCTCGAATGACTTCTGTCGCGCTGCTATCGCTCGCCGAAGGCGTTTGAGAGGGTTTTGGTATCAACGCTGGCCGCGAGGCGCGAATATAAATTCTTTGATGTACTTTTATTTGCCTATCAGAGTATTAATAGTACTAAAAGTTCAGCTCATAGATGCTAAGTAAAAAAATAGCCTATGTACTACTAAAAATAGCTATTTTTTATTCTTATTTCAAATGCTGAGTGATTGCTGCGCTGGTCCCGGGCCACCCCCCAAAAAGCGCACCAAATAGGGGCGTGCGCCATTTCGGAACACAGGGCAACACCCAAACGCCCTATCTCTGGGCAGAAACACCCCCGTTCACCCCCGATTAACCGCATTTCAGAGTTGGCACGGGTCGTGCGATGAGCAGTCATCCCTATTCAGAAAGGAATTTTTATGAAATTAGTGACTGCAATCATCAAACCCTTCAAGTTGGATGAGGTACGTACCGCCTTATCAGCCATTGGGGTGCAAGGCATCACCGTGACAGAGGTGAAGGGCTTTGGCCGTCAAAAGGGCCATACCGAGCTATATCGTGGCGCTGAGTACGTGGTCGATTTTTTACCCAAGGTCCGCTTGGAGACGGCAGTCTCCGACGCGCTGGTGGAGCAGGTGATCGAAGCGATTGAGGGTGCCGCACGCACGGGAAAAATCGGCGATGGCAAGATTTTTGTCGCCCCACTTGAACAAGTCGTTCGCATTCGCACTGGCGAATCTGGCGACAGCGCGCTGTAAGCGTACAACCCAACCCCGATTCAATTGATTAGAAAAAGGAAACCCTCATGAATGCAAAAAGTATCATGGCTGGAATTGCGCTGCCGCTACTGGCAGCCAGCACGGGCGCCATGGCCCAAGACACGGCAGCAGCTGCCGCCGTCGTTGTCGATAAAGGTGACGTTGCGTGGATGATGCTGTCCACTTTGTTGGTCGTCATGATGGCTGTACCCGGCCTCGCGCTGTTTTACGGTGGCCTGGTTCGCACCAAAAACATGCTCTCTGTTTTGATGCAAGTGATGGTCGTTTTCTCGCTCATCGCGGTCCTATGGGCCACTTACGGGTACTCACTGGCGTTCGGGGGCGAAGGCCTCTTCATCGCAGACTTCAGCAAGGCATTCTTGCTGGGCGTAACGCCCGATTCGCTGGCGGACACATTCACTGACAACGTGAAGATCCCTGAGTACATCTTCATTGCATTCCAAGCGACCTTCGCGGGCATTACCTGCGCGCTGATCGTGGGCTCGTTTGCTGAGCGAATGAAGTTTGCCGCGGTCTTGGCCTTCTGCGTCTTGTGGTTCACCTTTGCTTACCTGCCGATCGCGCACATGGTTTGGGGTGCGGGTGGCTACTTATTAGACAAAGGCGCTTTGGACTTTGCTGGCGGTACCGTGGTGCACATTAACGCAGGTGTTGCGGGCCTGGTTGGCGCTTATATTTTAGGCCCTCGCCTTGGCTACGGTCGTGAATCTATGGCGCCTCACAGCCTGACATTAACCATGGTGGGCGCGGCTTTGCTGTGGGTGGGCTGGTTTGGCTTTAACGCTGGTTCTAACTTAGAAGCAACTTCCGGTGCCACGCTCGCATTCGTTAACACTTTGTTGGCGCCTGCCGCAGCGGTGTTGGCTTGGTGTATTGGTGAGACCATCACAAAGGGCAAGGCGTCTATGTTGGGCGCTGCGTCTGGTGCGGTTGCCGGTTTGGTTGGCATCACGCCTGCTTGTGGCTCTGTTGGCCCCATGGGCGCCATCGTCATCGGTTTGGCCTGCGGCTTCTTGTGTTTGTGGGGCGTCACAGGCTTCAAGCGCATGATCGGTGCGGACGACTCATTGGATGTGTTCGGCGTACACGGTATTGGTGGCATCGTTGGTGCCCTGTTAACGGGTGTCTTCACAGCCCCCGGCTTGGGCGGGACCGGCGGCGCAGACTTTGACATCGCCAACCAAGTATGGGTGCAGGCCGAAGGTGTGTTGATCACCATCGTTTGGTCCGCAGTCGTAGCCTACCTCGCCTACAAGGTGGTCGGTGCCGTGATTGGCTTGCGAGTGAGTTCCGATGACGAGCGCGAAGGCTTGGACATCACCTCGCATGGCGAATCTGCCTACCACGCCTAAGTTACAGCAGCGTAACGCGCTTAAGCAGTAGCAGGAGTGCCACTTCGGTGGCTTTCCAAAGGCCGTACCCCCGGGTACGGCTTTTTTTCGCCCTGTTCGTGCCTTGATAACCACACGCTGGAAGCAGATGTCGTGTAACTGCTTGGTAACTTCTCCGCCGTTTTATACAATAACGGGGTTTCACCCAGTTCTCCCCACCCTAAAACACCTGTCGCATGCGCCTTTTTGCCAGAGCACTCTCTGGCTCCTGAAAGCGCAGGCGAGATGTGTTTTTATTATTAGGAGTTCTCATGTCAGCCACAACAATCGCCCTTAACGCGCCCGATTACGTTAAACACCCCAAGCTGCTGGCTTGGGTTCAAGACATGGTCGACCTCACCCAGCCCCGTGACGTGGTGTGGTGTGATGGCAGCCAAGCAGAATACGACCGCCTCTGCACGCAAATGGTTGATGCAGGGACCATGCGCCGACTCAACGCAGCTAAGCGCCCTAACTCGTTCCTCGCCTGCTCTGACCCCTCAGACGTTGCCCGCGTCGAGGACCGCACATATATTTGTAGCGCAAAAGAAGAAGACGCCGGTCCCACCAATAACTGGATGGACCCGACGGCCATGCGCGCAACGCTAAAACCGCTGTTCACCGGTTCGATGCGCGGGCGCACGCTGTATGTTGTGCCATTTTCTATGGGGCCACTCGGCTCACCCATTGCCCACATTGGCGTTGAGTTGTCAGACAGCGCCTATGTAGCCGTCAACATGCGCCTCATGACGCGCATGGGCAAGGCCGTGCTAGATGTTTTGGGAACGGACGGCGAGTTTGTACCCTGCATGCACACCGTTGGCGCACCGTTAGAAGCGGGGCAGACCGATGTGGCCTGGCCTTGCAACCCAGACACCAAGTACATTGTTCACTACCCAGAGACCCGTGAGATTTGGTCTTACGGCTCGGGCTACGGTGGTAACGCTTTGCTAGGTAAGAAGTGCTTCGCGCTACGTATCGCATCGACCATGGGCCGCACACAGGGCTGGTTGGCTGAGCACATGTTGATTTTGGGCGTCACCAACCCAGAAGGTCGAAAGTACCACGTTGCGGCAGCATTCCCCAGCGCCTGCGGCAAGACAAACTTCGCGATGCTGATACCTCCAAAAGGCTTTGAAGGTTGGAAAGTAACCACCATTGGCGACGATATTGCGTGGATCAAACCCGACGCCAACGGTCGGCTGCGCGCGATCAACCCAGAGGCGGGTTATTTTGGCGTCGCTCCAGGCACCAACATGAAGACCAATCCAAACTGCATGGAAAGCCTGAACCGCGACGTGATTTTTACGAACGTCGCGCTCACAGACGACGGCGATGTGTGGTGGGAAGGCATGGGCGAAGCACCCGCACACGCGATTGACTGGCAGGGCAAGGACTGGACGCCCGCCATCGCGAAAGAGACCGGCGCGAAAGCGGCACACCCCAACGCCCGATTTACCGTAGGCGCAACCAATAACCCCGCCTTGGATGAGGCATGGGACGACCCGGCGGGCGTGGCAATTGATGCCTTCATTTTCGGCGGCCGACGCTCAGACACGGTACCGCTGATTACCGAGGCACGCAATTGGACAGAGGGTGTTTACATGGCTGCCACCATGGGCTCTGAGACCACGGCTGCTGCCTTCGGCGCTCAGGGTGTTGTGCGCCGCGACCCGTTCGCGATGCTCCCGTTTGCGGGATACAACATGAGCGACTACTTCCAGCATTGGCTCAACATGGGTGAGCAGTTGGGTCAGACGGGTGCGGTACTGCCAAAGATCTTCACCACCAACTGGTTCCGTAAGGGCGAGGACGGCCAATTTGTTTGGCCCGGCTTTGGCGAAAACATGCGCGCACTGAAGTGGATGATTGACCGCATTGAGGGCAAGACCGGCGGGGCGGAACACCTTGCAGGGGTGACGCCTCATTACCAAGATTTGGACTGGACTGGGCTGGACTTTAGCGAGCACGCCTTCGATGCCGTCACCAGCATCAACCCGGCAGCTTGGCGCGCGGAGCTTGATCTTCACACAGAATTGTTTGACAAGCTGGCACACAACCTGCCGCAAGCGCTGCTGGATACCCGCAGCCTGTGGGCCGCACGCTTAGGCGCGTAAACAGGTTGGGGGCTGCGGGTTACGACCTGCCGCCCTGCACGTTAGGCAATAAAAAAAGCCGCCAGATGCTTTGCATCGGCGGCTTTTAATTTGAGGCGATCAGCGCCAAGCGCTTGTCTTGCTCCAAACGGCTCAGATGTAGTGCAAGTGCACCCGACGGCCACGTGAGTTCAAAACGGTTGAGATCGGCGCGATTGCTTGGGCAAAGGGGCGCTTAGCAGGCGCGGCGGGCGCCTCGATTCCCATTGGTGTCAAAGCCACGTCGAAGCTGTCATCTTCCGCACGCAGACGCGCGGCTTGCAATTCGGCCATGACGCGGGGGTCGCTTTGCGCCATAGCTAAAAAGCGCTGGTCTGCACGACGGCGTGCTGCTTTCACAGCGTACGCATCGGCCATCGCGATGGCTGCGTTGTAAAAGCGAACAGCGGCAAACCGGATGCGTGCACCGATTGCGCTGGCGTTGACTGCGTCGTTGGATTGGACCGCGGTGATAACTGCTGCGTTCATTTTTAAACTCCGTTTTTTGTTGAAGAACTAACCCGATGAACGAATCATAGGGTAAACCCTGAGATATTTATAATTTATCTTTAGAATACTGTTCATTCACCAATCGTATAGTTAGCCGATATGCCAATTCGCTTTAAACAACTGGACCTCAACCTACTACGCGTATTCGACGAGGTCATGGCAGAGCGCAATCTCACGCGCGCGGCCGACAACCTCGCCATGACGCAACCCGCCGTCAGCAACGCCATCCGCCGCTTGCGCGAAGCCTTGCAAGACGATCTGGTAAGGCGTCAAGGCTTTGGCGTCGAGCCGACCGCACGCGCGTTGGCTTTATGGCCTTCGGTGCGCGCAGCGCTGTCTCAGCTGCGCGAGTCGATTGCCCCCGAGGGGTTTGACCACACTCAGGCACAAGACACCTTTATTTTGGCCATGTCCGACGCGACCGCGGCCGACTTGATGCCGCCGCTGGTGAGCACATTGGATGCGGTGGCACCCGGTGTCAGCATGCGCGTACTACCACTGACCACCCGCGACCCGCGCACCCTTTTAGAGAAAGGGGGCGTGGACATAGCCGTGGGGCATTTCCCAGGCGTAATGGCCGAGCTGGATGCGGTGCATTTGCACGAGGCCTCACCTAGTTTTTTGCACTCGCGGCTTTATAGCGGGCGCTACGTGGTGGTGATGCGTCGCGACCACCCGCTGGCTAAGAAGAAACAACTAGCGCTGGACGAATTCTGCGCGGCACGGCACCTGTTGGTGAGTTTTTCGGGCCGCCCCTTCGGCTTTGTTGACGAGGCCTTGCGCATGCGGGGTAAACAGCGGCGCGTGGTCATGACCGTTAATCAGTTTTTTACCGCTGGCCGCGTGGTTGTGAGCTCTGACCTTTTGACCGTGCTGCCCGCGGACTTTGTAAATACAACCGGCATGGCGCACGCCATGACAATTCGTGAGTTGCCCCTGCAGGTGCCAGACATACATGTCGATGCGCTGTGGCACCGCCACGCTGAACAGCGCCCCGCTCACCAATGGCTGCTTGAAACCATTCAGCGCTGCGCAGCGTTGGCAACGTCCACCGAAGAACCGCTAACTTAGCGCGCCTCGCCGGCCACTGATGACGCTTGCTGTTGGCTTGGTGCAGGCTCTAGCAAACGCAGTCCCATCCACGTATTGAGATCACGCAACATGTTTCGTGCTTCGACATCCGTGGGCGGCTCCAGAGCGTGAACAAGCTCCACCGTCACGACGGGAACGTGATACTCAAGCGACCCATAGTTCCCCACCGACCCGGGGTACACGCCCAATCGATCAAGATGCAGACGCCCCAGCTTTTCGGGCGGTGGTAAGGCGCCATCGAAATCGAGAATGCCATAAGGCGCATGGATACTGACGATCAAATCAGGTGAAAACGTATTTATTTCGTTAATCAGAAACTGTGTTTCTGGCTCTGAGCCGGCTGCCGGTCCTGGCCAGCGTCGCGGGTCTTTTCGGGTGCGGACTTCCCAGTATTTTTTAGTCTCTACCTCCCAGTTATGGGTAGGCATATTGCGGTTAAGGTCAACACGGTTCGCGTTCACACGGTTTGCTGGGGTGGCCAGCAAGCCGTCTGGATTAAGCACCGGAATAAATCGCCAGTAGGCATCAGCAGGGTCATCACGCGTTAACTGCAGCCAGCGCAAAACCAAGCCCGCTGACGTTAACTCATCACCATGAATACCACCCACGACTAAGACGCGCAGCTTAGGTTGCTTGGCACGCACCTCAACACGGTAGAGCGGGCGACCAAGCACGCTGCGCCCCCCCGTTGCATCGAGTCCCGCAGTGCGACAAAGCCCCATCGTGACGCCGGGCAAACGCGGCAACCAAGCCTCACAGACCTGCCGCTCCAAGCGCTGGGCATGGATATCTGGCGCCAGTCCCCCGTGGCGCCCCTTGGCAAGGGCGCCCGCCTGCGCGTGCGCAACGATACCGAGACTACCCAGCAGGCAAAGGCTGATCGCGATACGTTGCCATAAAGGCTTAACAAGGCGTTGGTACATGCTGATATTGTAGGGAATCGAGCGTGGCGGATATGCAGAAAAGTCACCCTTACGGCAGTAGTCGCCGCTTTTCTGCGGTAGATTCTAGCCATGCTAGAAAAAACCAATTCCGTATCGCCTCAGAACCTCAGGGTCGCTCTAGCTGAATTCGCCACCGGCGTGACAATTGTGACGACACAAGATGCGGATGGCGCGCCCATTGGCCTAACGGTGAACTCTTTTAACGCCGTGTCGTTAACGCCGCCTCTGGTCTTATGGAGCCTCGATAAAAGCTCCCGCACGATCGCAGCGTTCACGGGCAACCCCAACTTCGCGATCCATATTTTGGCCGCAGACCAAGAGGCCTTAGCCATGCGTTTCGCCAGTCGGGTGGAGGACCGCTTCGCCGACTTGTCCATCGACCACGGAATAGCCGGTGTGCCCCTCATCCCAGGCGCGCTCGCGACGCTGGAGTGCCACGTACACCAACGTGTGGAGGCCGGTGACCACTACATATTTATTGGGTGGGTGGACGCCATCCACACCAGCGAGCTGGCCGACAAACCCGCCGCTCTGGGCTACCACCGTAGCCGATTCCTAGCTGTTGCGCCCTAAATAACGCCCATGTCTACGCCCATCGCCCCCGTCAAACGGCATGACCGTCTCGATAGGCTCGCGATCGTTTTACTCGTAACCTGTTGCGCTTTTTGGGGCTTACAGCAAATCCTTATCAAGGCGACCCTCACTGAAATCCCGCCGATGTGGCAAGCCAGCATCCGGTTTTGGCTGGCTACGGCGGTACTTTGGCTGTGGTCAGCGGTTCGCGGCGTGCCTTTATTTAATGCAGACCAAACGCTAAAGGCTGGGCTGTTGGCGGGGGCCCTCTTCGCGGCCGAGTTTGTCGGTATTTATTGGGGGTTGGCCCATACCAACGCCTCACGCCTCACGGTTTTTTTATATTCCTCGGTTTTTGTCGTTGCCATATTGCTCCCACGCTTCGTGCCGACCGAGCGGTTAGGGCGTAAGCAATGGGCAGGGCTAGTCATTGCATTTGGTGCCGTTACGCTGGCTTTTTCTGAAGGCCTTCTCGACACGGATACCGGTCACTGGCGCGGTGATTTGCTGGCAATTTGTGCCGCTATTTTTTGGGGCTTAACGACCCTTGTTTTGCGCACCACGCGCCTCGCACAAGCCCCCGCTGAGAAGGCCTTGTTTTATCAGATCGGCATGGCGGCGATCGTGACGACAGCGATGTCGCTCGCTTGGGGCGAAACCTGGACATTAACGCTTAGCTCATTTGCATGGTGGTCTTTGGCTGTGCAATCGGTTGTCGGCGCTTTCGCGAGCTACCTGACTTGGATGTGGATGCTACGCCACTACCCCGCAACGCGGATGGCATCCTTTACATTTTTAGCCCCCGTTTTCGCACTTATATTTGGCGTTGGTCTGCTGGGCGAAGCGCTGAGCTGGCAACTCGTGGTTGCCATCATCGGCGTTGCCAGCGGCATCTATTTGGTTAATCAAAAAACCACCTGATTTAGCTCACGTTGCCGCACCGCGCGACTGGTTATAACGGGCGGAAAATGCCTGATACCAATCCAAACAGCCTGGGTTGGCCATTGCGTCGCGGTTGAGTACCCGCTCGATAGGTTGACCCAAGAGTAGTTTCTTAATGGGAAGCTCTTGCTTCTTACCTGTCAATGTGCGCGGTACCTCGGGCGCTTGTATCGTCTGGTCAGGCAGAAACCGTGGGCTCACGCCAACCCGAATGGCCTGATGCAGCGCCGTCTGCAACGCCCCATCCAAAAGGGCATCGTCACGCAGCACCACGAATAGAATCATTTGACTCTCGCGACCCAGATACTCTAAGTCGACCACCATGCTGTCCAACACGAAGGGCAGCGCTTCTACGGCGGCATAAATTTCACTGGTCCCCATGCGCAAGCCATGGCGGTTGATCGTGGCGTCGCTGCGACCGTAAATAACGCAATGCCCACTGGGCGTCACTTTCAACCAGTCCCCATGGCGCCAGACAGCGCCCGCGTCCGGCGGTGCATCACCGCCGCCAAGGCGGCGACCTTGTCCCGCAGGGAAGGTGTCAAAGTAGCTACCCAACAAGCGACTACCGTCTGGATCACCCCAAAAATAAATTGGCATAGAGGGCAGGGGTTGCGTGCAAACCAACTCGCCCACGTCATCAATGACCACCTGCCCCTCGTTGTTCCAAGCCTCAACGGCGCAGCCCAATAGGCGGCACTGCATCTGACCCTCAATTTGGGGCAAGGTGATATTGCCGCCTATGAACGCACCGGCGAAATCCGTTCCACCTGAGATGTTGCACCACCAAAGCGACTGATTTGGGTGGCCCGCGGCTTGATAGCTTTTTGCCATCGCGCGCTCACCCCACTGCTGGGTGTCACCACTCAAAGGCGAACCGGTGGTACCCCAGGTGCGCAATGCGGCTAAGTCACCGCAAGCCGACACATCGAGCTCGGCCTTCATAGCGTTGCTATAAAACGCGGCGCCCGCACCAAAAAACGTAATGCGCTCACGCGCAGCAAAGCGGAACAAGGTACCCCAATCGGGCGCCTCCTTAGGGCCACTGGGGCTGCCATTGAAGATGGCGCAGGTTGTGCCGTTAAGCAATCCTGCCATCTGCGCATTCCACATAATCCAACCCGTTGAGCTATACCAATGAAAGCACTCGCCCCAACTGTTCTCGTCGTAGCTGGGGCCTACGTCGTTATGGATGTTGAGTAGCAGCAACGCTGTCAGGATCACACCACCGTGCCCATGCACGATGGGTTTGGGCAACCCCGTTGTGCCGCTGGAGTAAACCACCCAAATCGGGTGATCAAAAGGGACTGCCAACGGTTGAAAATCTGCTAGCGCCGTGCGCTGGGCGTCATCCACGTTAACCACCGCGGCCCACTGCGCATGCGAACACGCTGGCGATAGCACCGGTGGTGGCGTCGATGGCGCCGTGGGGTCGACAGACGCGGCGATAGGCCGCAAAGCATCGACATGGAGCACGTGCGTCAATGTCGGCAGGTCGTCAATGAGCTGTGCAACCGCGTCGCGCCGATCAACCACCTTACCCGCGTAAAACACCCCATGGCAGGTGATGAGTGCCTTGGGCCTAATTTGCGCGAACCGATCAACAACGGCTTTGCTACCCATGTCGGGCGAGCAAACACTCCAGACCGCACCGATACTTGCCACGGCGAATAGCGCAATGGCCGCTTCAGGAATGTTGGGCAGGTATGCAACCACGCGATCGCCCGGGCCAACCCCCTGCTGCTTGAGGTGGGTTGCAACCGCCGCCACTTGCAACGCGAGGTCTGGCCACGACAACGCACGACGCTCGCCACGCTCGTCGTCACTCACAATCGCGGGAAAGCCAGCCGCATCCGCTCGCCCAACGTGGCGCAACACGTGTGTCGCGTAGTTCAGGGTCGCCCCAGGAAACCACTCGGCACCCGGCATCACGTTTTTGGCTAACACCCCACGAGGCGGCGATGCTGACTCTATACCCATATAGGACCAGATACTGTCCCAGAAACCGTCAAGATCACTAGTGGACCAGCGCCATAACGCGTCATAGTTTTCGAACGACAGGTTGCGCTCTTCTTGCAGCCAATCTTGATAACGGGTAATTTCCGGAATACGTGTTGTCATGTTTTTACTCTACTACGCTGACGGCTGTCTGGGAGAGACACTAGGAGCCGCGCAAGGCGGCGGCTTAAGTGGCAATAACCTGCAGGAAGGCCTCCGTGATCTCGGATTGCAGCGCCTGTGACTCCGCGAGGGTACAGGCTGGGTCGGTGCCTTGATTTGCTTGGGTATGTGCATTTGCAACAGGTTCCAAGCCGCTGATACACAACCGATATAGCCCGCTAGCGGCACGGTCAGTGTCATTCGCTTAACGTCGCAGACGCTATCAGGCGAGTTGACAACGAACTCGTCAACCTAACCGACAAGCACTGTTCCCGACTGGCGGCAACCATACGTTTTACGCAGCTTGTCGCATAGTCGTCTACTTCGTTATTATTTCCGGCCCCATTAACAATGTCGGTAACCACGTTGAAATCGCAGGGATGTAAGTCACCATGATTAGGAATATAAACATAACGCCTAAAAATGGCAGCGCGGCCCGCACCACACTCATCATCGGCATACCGGCAACGCCTGACGTCACGAAAAGATTTAAGCCAACAGGTGGCGTGATCATTCCAATTTCCATGTTCACAACCATGATGATGCCAAGGTGGATCGGATCAATGCCTAGCTCGATGGCAATTGGAAACACCAACGGCGCTACGATGATCAACAAGCCTGATGGCTCCATGAATTGACCACCGATTAGCAAGATCACATTAACGATGATCAGGAACGCGATAGGGCCAAAACCGGCCGACAGCATACTAGAAGCAATTTGCTGTGGGATTTGCTCATCCGTTAGGACATGCTTCAGGATCAAGGCGTTGGCTATGATGAACATCAAGGTGATGGTCAGCTTACCCGCCTGAAACAATGCATCTCGCGTGTCGCGGTGGAAAAATACCGTAATTAAGGTCCATGGGCGTTGAAAGAAGCTGTGGTTTTTTGTGTTCTCGCCTTTAACATGCAGCGGCCCCATATCTCGATACACAAAACATGAAATAAGGAACGCATAGACCGACGCTACAGCGGCTGCCTCGGTTGGCGTAAACACGCCGCCATAAATACCGCCAAGAATAATAACGACTAAAAACAAGCCCCCTGAAGCGCTGAGAGCAGACGCGCCAACTTCGCCCCAACCTTTCCACTCCCCCTTTGGCAGATTTTTTACCCGTGCCATGATGTAAATCGTGACCATGAGCATGAGTCCTGCCATGATTCCCGGCACAACACCAGCCAAAAACATGCGCCCAACCGACACGTCTGTTGCGGATGCATAGACGACCATAACGATACTCGGTGGGATCAAGATGCCCAAAGTTCCCGCATTCGCTATGACGCCCGCGGCGAACTCTTTTGTATAGCCAACCTGCCTCATGCCAGCAATAACAATAGAGCCGATCGCTACAACTGTCGCAGGAGACGAGCCTGACAGCGCGGCAAACATCATGCACGCAAATACACCAGCAATAGCCAGGCCGCCGGGAAAGTGCCCAACGAGCGCAATTGAAAAACGGATGATTCGCTTAGCCACACCGCCAGTCGACATAAAGGTTGAAGCCAGAATGAAGAACGGGATTGCCAGCAAGGTGTAATGACCTGCCATTGCTTGAAACAAGGTTTGAGCAATAGAGGCAAGAGAGGCGTCGCTTAGTAGCAACAAGAAAATGGTGGAAGCCATGCCCAGACTAATAGCGATCGGCGTACCGATCAGCATTAGTCCGACAACCATTGAGAATAGAAATGCGAGTTCCATATCTTAGCGAGTAGTGTTCATGTGTTTAACGTCCTCAATGGCCTCTTCGACCTCGTGGCTGACTATCAAACTTTGAGAGTCCCCTGAGTAAATACGCACAGTGGCTTGAACGATACGGAAAAGAAATAGACCCATACCGAATGGCATGATCGCATAGGGTATGAAGCGGGGGATTTTTTCATATTCATCACCGCCATTCATAGTCGGCTCGATAAATCGAAGCCACTCTGGTAGTGGAATATCAATTACTTCATACCATCCACGGTAAGAAGTGGTCCGCATTTCTTCAAAACCTGTGGGGAACCAACGTCCGGTGGTTTGAGGCAGATTTGCGAAATTTGCCCAATAATCCCACGATCCTTTGAACAATAGGACGGCGTAGCTAATACAGATCAGCCCACTGATAAGCGCAAAAGTCCTGCGCCCATGAGGACCAAATAAGTTGACGACCACATCGACACCAAGGTGCGCCGTAACTTTAACTGCATAGCTCGCCCCAAATAGGACAAGCCAAGCAAATAGAAACGTCACCAGTTCCAAGCCCCAGATTATTCCAGTGTTGAAACCGTACCGTAACACCACATTAATGAACGTAACTAGGGTCATGCCACCGAGTAGCAATGCAATGGCCGTTTCTTCTAGTTCATTGACGAAGCGGCCAAGTGGCGTCTTGGGTTCATAGCTTGGCGCCATGTCCCACCCCCTTTAGATAATGTTCGAATTGTGGGTGAAAGCGCTTGCCCGCTGAAGCCAGCGGGCAAGCAATCAAGTTCAAATAAACTTAATGTTTCGCATTGATGGCTTGGGCTGCATCGATATTTGTTTGACCCACATCCTTCACGAACTCCGCCCAAACTGGCTTCATTGCTGAAACCCATTCGGCGCGTTGTGCGTCGTTAAGTTCACGGATCACGCCGCCAGCTTCGATAATTGCTTTCCTCGCGGACGCGTTTACCGCGTTAGAGTCTGCATTCCGCTCAGCTGTTACTTCGCGCATGATTGTGGCCAATTGGTTGCGAACATCTGCAGGCAGGTTATTCCAAAACTCAGTGGACGTCACTAACATATAGTCAATGATTCCGTGATCGGTCTGCGTCGTGCCGTCTTGAACTTCGAAAAACTTCTTGCCGTAAATGTTGGACCACGTGTTCTCTTGTCCATCAACAACGCCTGTTTGCAGAGCGCCGTAAACCTCAGAGAAAGCCATTGGCTGTGGGGATGCGCCCATGGCCGCCATCTGCGCCTTTAGAACGTCTGAGTTTTGAACACGAAATTTTAGGCCTTTCGCGTCTGAAGGAACCAACAATGGAACCTTTGCAGACATTTGCTTCATTCCGTTGTGCCAAAACTCTAGGCCAAGTAGACCTCGCTTTGTCATCGACTGCTTCATCGCTTGGCCAGTCTCAGAATTCTGGAACTCATCAACTGCGTTGATGTTTTTAAACATGAACGGCAGATCGAAAATGCGGAACTGCTTTGTGAACTGCTCGAACTTTGACAGCGATGGGGCTGCTAATTGAACGTTCCCCTGTAACAGTGCCTCAAGAACTTGGTCGTCGTTATAAAGCGTAGTGTTTGGGAAAACTTCCATGCAAGCTTTGCCATTCATTTCATCATTCACACGCTGCTCTAACAAGCTAGCCGCAAGGCCTTTGGGGTGCTTGTCAGCGTTGGTTACGTGACTGAACTTTATAACGATTTCGCCAGCATCACATTTCGCAAGCGCGGACGTTGTGCCCAGCGCCAAGGTGAGTGAGAGAGCGGTGGCCACACCGAGTTTTAATTTCATGTAAGTCTCCAAGAAGTAGGTAATACCGGAGGAATATACCTGCCCTTGGACACAATCCACACGCTGCCATCTAAAAACCCGGGTTTTTACTTATGTCTAAGACAAACCCACGCCACAAAGCAGCTTTGAGGCGAGGGTTTTCCCTGGTTTTCCGTTGGTTTCTAGCCGTATACGGCAGCGAAGACGACCGATTAGGTCGCCGATGGCTGAGTCGGACTTGCGCCCATGAAGCGATCGAAAGACCACCGACCCCCACCGTGCAACACAACAAGCAAAGCCAGCACGGCCCAACTCAAGTGGGTTGGCCACGCACTTGGGTAGACAAAGACTTGGACAATCGCCGTCATTGACAAAATGCCGAAGGCACTGAGACGCGATCCAAGCCCAAAAATCAGCAGCACACTCAACAAGTGCTCGACATAGGTGCCGGAAACCGCCGCCCACTCGTACGGGATCAAAGGCAATGCGTACTCATGCTCGAATAAAAAGTAAGTGGCATCTCGAATACTTAGAAAGCCGTCGACCTTGGTTCGCGCAGACATGAAGAAAATTGTCCCCAAGGCAACGCGAGCGCCGAGCAACAACAGGTCCCGGCTAATTATCTTGTGCGCGATAGACAATACGCTCGAGGGTATGACGCGGTCGATTGGTCCTAGATCAAGAGGGGGTTGTGAGGGGCTAGTCATGGGTACTCCAAGGGGCGGGTAAGAGGCAAGAGATAACGCCAACGTGCAGTAGCTTGGCGCCGAGTTCGGAAAAATCGATATGCGTATCCACTGCGTAAGCAGCCTCAATGGCTTGGGTCAATGGCTCGCCCGCTTTTAGGCGCTCCAAACAAGCAAGCTCTGCAAGCGTTAAGCCGGCAGACTCAACGGCGCCAAAGGGGCGACCAAACAAAAGGCCCACCCCAGTGAGCTCGCCCACACCCTCACGACCGGCAGACCACTGCTGGGCTAGGTCCGCAGAGTCAGGCGCATACCAGTAACACGCAGGGTGAAGAACGACACACTGATCGGGCTGCATGAGTAGCGCGTGCCAACCCGCCAGCGTGAGACTCGGGGCATCTGCAGCCACATGTGATCGACTCCAAAGCCAGTCACACTGCGCGATCTTGGCGTGTAACAAGTGGGCGCTACCGCCGCCATGAAGAAACGCAGGAAATGACACCCCAATATCTAACAACACGCCACTTTGGGGCGGATGCCCATGCAAGTAGGCGCGGATCACCTCGTCGGCGACCGCATCACCCATCAAGGCGCAGGCGCTGGGAAATTGCTGCTGCATCGCATCCAACCAGGCGCGCCAAACCGTGTTGCGGTAAATTTTTAACAGACCCAATGCATCGGGTGTCTGTCGGTTAAGTATGGTTTGTGCGATGGCGTGCGGATCACGTCGCGTGCGGGGCACTGCGGCGTGTGCGCTCATTCGCTGGGTCTAGCTTGCGTCAACACGCTCTGAACCCACGTGCGTTCGCGCCACAACGCTTCAAACGGCGGGACGTCGTTGTCCCACTCCACGAGACTCGGTCGGGGCCCAGCAAAGGCAACGTAACGCTTGTACAGCGCACGTACCTCGTTGCCAAGGGCATGGCTGTGGCTGTCAATGCGCAGCGGTAAGCCTGTGGCTGTCAGCGCTTGCGCGTCGTCGCTAAATCCAGCCAAGTGGATCTCGCTTACCGTATCTGGGCGGAGTCTAAAAATCCAATCGGTGTCCACGCTTTCCGTGGTGCCTGCCGTGTTGTGGGCCGATATCACCACGTTGGTGATGTCGAGTAACCAGGTGTTGCCACAGCGGTCCGCCAACTCGTTGAGGAAAACATCTTCCGATAGGGTGTGCCCCATATCGCTTAAGTAATGTGTTGGGTTTTCGATTGCGATCGGACGACCCAACGCCTCCTGAACCTGCGTGATCCGCGCGGCAATGCGCTGGCAGGCTGCCGGCGTACGCACGACGGGCAGAAGGTCGGGGAAAACGGTGCCGTCATGTTTGCACCATGACAGATGCTCGGATACAGACCACGGTTCACAGCGGTCAACCAGCCGTTTTAGGCGCGCCAAGTGGGCGACGTCTAGGGGGTCTTCGCCCGCGAGCGAGAGGCCAACACCATGCAATGAAAGTGGGTGTTTGGCTCTTAAAGCGTCTAAGGCTGCAAGTCGAGGACCACCGTCAACCATATGGTTTTCTGCGTGAACCTCGACCCAGAAGTGGGGTGCGTCGTCTAAGGCGAGCACCTCAGCCCAGTGGCTAGGCTTGACGCCTAAGCCAGCCCCCATGTCCCGACGTGTCGCCGGTGATGAGGGAACGCCGTGAGCGTTTGGACTGTGGACTCGCATCAGGCGACCTCCGCTTACATGGCCTTGAGCGTACCCATCATGCCAACACACTTGCCTTCATCGACATACTTCCAAGCGTTGGCTTGTTTGTCAGTCTTAGAGGTACCTGCACACGTGGTGCCTGGGCCCGCTGCACAGTCATTTGCACCGGCCATGGCAACGCCATAGCACTTTTCCTGTGGCATCTTGGCTGCTTGCGCATTTAGCGTGACGCCAGCAGTCATGCCAGCTAAGGCCAGGGCAACAATCGTTGATGTTGAAAGTTTGGTCATAAGTTCACCTTTAGTTAAAACGAAGTATGCTTAAAGCAAGCAACCACAATAACGTATTCGTTAGAATTACAAAAAAGGTTACATTTCATCGTTTTTTATTATATTATTTGCCCTCACCAGCAAATAAGAATACATTGGCAACCGTTGAGCACCATTTATCCCACTGCTTTGCATTGGCACGTAACGGCGACGACGCCGCCTATAAGGCATTACTTCAGGGTATTGCGGGGCTGGTTCGACGTTATGCGCGGCGACGATTAGTCGGGCAGGATGCTGACGTAGAGGATCTCGTGCAAGACGTTTTACTCGCCGTCCATCTCAAGCAGGACACTTACGACAGCACGGCCCCGGTAACGGCTTGGGTGCACACGATCGCCAGATACAAAATGATTGATTTTTGGCGGCAGCAGTCGCGACGGGCAGAAGACCCGTTGACCCCGGAGGCCAGCGATGCGTTGGTCGACCCATCCACTGACCCAAGGACGGACCGTGGCGATGAAACAGAGGGTGATTTGCCTAGCCTAATGGCGCGCCTATCAGCACGTCAAAGGGAGGTCATCACCATGGTGAAATTAAACGGTTATTCGGTTCAGGAGACCGCAAAATTTTTGGGCTTGAGCGAGAGTGTAATCAAGGTTTCAACCCACCGAGGACTAAAGAAGATGACAGAACTACTGCGGGGCGATCGTTGCAAACAGCCACATTAATTAGCCTGCTAAGTCAAGGAAACGCAGGGCTGCGCACGACACGCGAGACCCGACAGCGACACGCCCTTATGGTCAATGTCTTGGCCCTGTCATGCAGCGTCGGCTTGTTTTTCTATGCGTGGGGGGTCGCAAACACCGTTTTTGAGCAACCGTTTATCGCTGGCTACTTTGTAAAAGCCTTATCGGGCATTGCCATTTTTGTCGTCGCCATCCGCGTCTGGGGTGACTTGCTGACCTCGCGCCTAGGCCCCGTGCAATGGGGAGAAGTGGCCGCGCGGCTATCCCTGCTTGGGGCGGCGATATGGGTGTGGATAGACTATACAGCGACGGGTACAAACGCATCGCAGCATGTACCAGAAAACGGTTTGGCCTGCACAAGCGGGATTCTTTTACTCGCTATGCCGATCTGGCTTGCGCTGGCCTGGCAAGCGCGCCAATGCTTACCCACACGACTTCGTTTTACAGGTGCGGCGAGCGGTGCCGTGGCGGTTGGCTTTGCAATCCCCTTGTTTTCCTTGGGTTGCGCAGAGAACGCACCCAGCTACATTGTGTTGTGGTTTGGCTTGGCTATCGCCATCGCCATCGCCATCGGCGCCCTCTGCACGCCACGCCTCATTCGCTGGTAACGTCAGAGGTAACGTCGGACGTAGGTGCATCGCCTGCACCGTACAGTTTTATGAGCAGGCGGTTCAACAGTTGACTCTCCGCCTGACTGAGGCGCGCAACCCAATGCGCCGCCATGTCGGCCCCAACCTCCTCACAACGCGTCGCGAGCGCTCGCCCGCTTGGCGTCAGATGCACCAATTGAGAACGACCATCTTCTGGGTTGGGTAAGCGGGAGGCCCAGCCCTGCTGCTCAAATTTGTCGAGCAAGGTGGTTAGGTTGGGCGCCGTGATCGACAAGACGCTTGCCAACTGTTTTGGTAACAGCGCAGGATTAGCCTGCAAAATCAAGAGCAACGAGTACTCCACCTTCCGCAGGCCCAGGGGCTCACTCACAAACGCGGTAAACGCCTTGCCTGTCTCTACCGCGGCCTTAGCAATATGAAACCCTAGCGTCTCCCTGAGGCCCCCCAAAGCGACAACGGCGTTGGTTTTTTTGGGGTGGGCGGGTGGCGTATCGGTCGGCATGGCGACTCCTGAACGAAACGGGTTACTCAGACAACGCGCAAGCTGCCTTTATAAACTCTGGGACGGGCATCGCCCGTATGCGATCGGCGTTATCTGGGTCTTTCATGCAAAACGCACGCACCTCCGTCCCCTCACACAACACGGTCTCGCCACGCCGCACAATATGCCGCTGCGTAAACGTTTTAGCGCGCCACTCTGTGATGGTTGTATCAATGTGGATAGTCTCACCATAGGTCGCGGTCTTGATAAATTTTGTGTTGATTTCCAACAAGGGCGTTCCGACGATGCCGTGTGTTTTAACCAGCTCACGCCATACAGGAATACCGCATTGGACAAAGTAATTCAGAGAGGCTGCGTCCATCCATTTGGAGAAGTTCGGAAAAAAAACAATGCCGGCGGGGTCGCAGTCACCAAAATTTATGGCGACCTCATAGACCGACGTGCGTGTCTTGTGGGGGTGGCTCTCGCTCATCGCATGACGTCCTTCTTTCATTACACGGTCGGTTTGATTGCATCGGCCAACGTATCGCCATGCAGGGCTTCTACGAGGTCATCGCGGTGCTGTAACACGGCGCGCTGATTAATTGAGCCTTTGTCTGTTATTTCACCCTTGTCGATGGTCGGTGGAACGCTCAGCAAACACAGGCGCGCGACGCGCCCGGCACTGCCTGTCGCGTGACTGGCGAGGGTGTTGACGACGGCTTGAAAATGGCTGCGCACCGCATCACTTGCCAACACGGCTGACAGGGGGGCATCGCTGGGTAGCGCAGCCAGCTCGCGTATTTTGGGTGTTGTAAACAGCATGGCGCCAACGTCTTTTCTATTCAATCCGGTGATCACCGCATCTTGAACATAGGGAGCGCCCGCCGCAATAATTTTGGCGCGCAAGGGGCCAACGCTGACGAAGGTTCCGGTGGCAAGTTTGAAGTCTTCAGCGATACGCCCGTCGAATTTCAAGCCCAAGTTGGGGTTGCTCTCGTCTATCCATAAGACCGCGTCACCCGTGATAAAAAAGCCTTCATCGTCAAACGCGGCCTGGGTCTCTTGGGCGTTACGCCAATAACCCGGCGTAATATTTGGGCCACGGTAACGCACCTCCGTTTTACCTTCTTGTGCAAGGAGTTTCAACTCCACACCCGGCGCCGGCACACCAAGGTCGCCCGCACGTACGTGTGGATTGGTCACAAAGATCGCAAACGGCGCAGACTCCGTCATACCCAAGCCAGTACCGATCACGATGCGCTCACCGATCTCCCGTTCTGCGGAGGCGGCTAGGCTGTCCCATATGGGCTGCGCCATGGCGGCGCCCGCGTAGAAAAACATCTGCACCCGCGAGAGCAAGGTCTTGCGAAGCTGGTCGTCTGTCGTCATCGCATTGGCAATCGCTTCGAAGCCAGTCGGCACGTTGAAGTAAACGGTTGGCGCGATCTCACGCAGGTTTCGCAAGGTTTCCTGAATAAGGGCTGGCGTGGGCTTGCCGTCGTCAATGTAGAGTGTCCCGCCGTGGTAGACGACCATGCCAAAGTTGTGGTTGCCGCCGAAGGTGTGGTTCCAAGGTAACCAATCGACCAAAACTAAGGGGTGGGTTGCAAGCACTGGCATAGACTGCGCCATTTGCTGCTGGTTTGCACAACACATGCGCTGCGTGTTGATAACGGCTTTCGGCATTTTGGTCGAGCCGCTGGTGAAGAGGAACTTCACGATGGTGTCAGGGCCTGTTGCCTCAATCGCCACATCTACCGCGGCGGTATCGGGTGTTTCACACAGTGCCTGATACGGGGTGTGTGTTCGGTCGCTCAGGGTGCCCTCGCACAAGACCACTTCGGTTCCCATAGGCACAACGGCCTCTAGGGCTCGGCCGTAGCGCATCGCATCGGGCGCAAAGATCAGGCCAGGCGTTACGGTTTTGAGCACGTGTCGCAACTTATCAAAGTCTTCGCTAACGAGGGCATACGGCGGTGAGATCGGCACATACGGAACGCCCGCCAACATACTACCCAAGGAGAGCATGGCGTGCTCAATGCTGTTCTCACTCAAAATAGCAACGGGGCGCTCCTTGTCTAGGCCCCTGTCCAATAGAGCTTGCGCAATCGCACGCGCACGTTGCCACGCCTGCGCATACGTGACCCGTACCCAGTCACCAAGCTGCCCATCAGGCAAGCGCGCTCGACGGGCGATAAACACGTGGTTAGGTCGGGTCTTGGCCCACATGGCCAGCCTATCGGTTAGCCGGTCAGGGTAAGCGTCCAGCGCTTGTTCTGCTCGCAGGTATTGGGCGCCGCTTTGGCTGGTTTGGTGGGAGACGGTGGTAACGCCGAATTCAAAGGGACGGAAGCGAGTGGTTTGCATGATGCTGGCCCGGTTAGGCTTTTTTTACTTTGGCCGCTTTACCGGCTAAAAATGCGGCGACGCGCGCTTTGGCCTCTGGTGCCGACTGGGTGATGGAGGAAATAAGCGCCTCCGTCAGAAGCCCGTGATCAGCCGGTTGCTCAGCGATGCGCGGCAGCGCATGGGTGAGCGCATAGTTAGTCATCGGTGCATTGTCAGCCACGCGCACTGCCAGCTGCATCGCCTTGTCCAACGCCTCCCCCTGCGGCACATGGTATTGGGCAAACCCAACCCGCTCACCCTCAACGGCATCGTAGACGCGCCCAGTCATCATCATGTCCGTCATTCGAGCCACGCCGATAAGCTTGGGAATGCGAACCGACCCACCGCCACCGACGAAGATGCCACGCGTGCCTTCAGGTAGCGCATAGAACGTGGAGTCATCGGCAACCCGGATATGGCACGCACTCGCCAACTCTAGGCCACCACCCACCACCGCACCATGTAACGCAGCGATGACAGGAACCCGACCAAACTGAAGCGCGTCAAGGGCCGCATGCCAACTGCGTGAATGAAACACGCCCTGTGCAGCATCGCGCTCCTGCAGCTCAGATAGATCTAAGCCTGCGCAAAAGTGCTCACCCTCCCCGTGAATCACGGCAACACGTGCCTCCTCTGGCATATGGGTAAAGATGTCCCGCAGTGCTTTGACTAGGCCGTCATTTAGGGCATTGCGCTTTTGGGGTCTAGCAAGACGAATTAACGCCACAGCGCCGCGCATTTCAAACTGCAGGCCGTGGGCAGCTATGTCGTCAATAACGGCTTTTAAGATGGGTGATGTCATCGGTTAAATATAGTTCTGTTTTAGAACTATATTTAACCATGGCGGCGTGCGCTAGACGGCCGGGTTTACCCTATATTTTGGCTTTCAGACCCAACAGGCGCATTGCGTTTTCTTTCAAGATTAGCGGCTTGACCTTGTCTTTAAAGCCCGCCTCATCGAAGTCTTTCATCCAACGCTCTGGTGTGATCAACGGATAGTCTGACCCAAATAACATGCGGTCCTTTAAGAGCGTGTTCGCATACTGCACCAGTTGTGGTGGGAAGTACTTGGGACTCCAACCGGACAAGTCTATCCATACGTTGGGCTTGTGCAGAGCCAAGGAGAGGGCTTCATCTTGCCATGGCCAACTGGGGTGAGCGATGACAATTTCAATATCTGGGAAATCGATCGCCACGTCCTCCAACAGCATGGGGTTGCTGTTTTGCAGGCGCAACCCGCCGCCGCATCGCATACCTGAGCCAATGCCGGAATGGCCACTGTGAAAAATTGCGGGCAATTTATATTCAGCAATCACTTCATACAGCGGCCAGGCCATGCGGTCATAGGGCAAAAAGCCTTGAACCGTCGGGTGAAATTTAAAGCCCTTCACGCCATGCTCTTCAATTAAACGACGCGCCTCACGTGCGCCCATGCGCCCTTTGTGCGGGTCAATAGAGGCGAATGCAATCATCATGTCGGCATTGGCTTTTGCCGCGTCACAGATCTCCTCATTGGGAATGCGCCGCCCGCCTAATTGGGATTCGCTGTCAACCGTGAACATCACAAGGCCAATTTTTCGTTCCCGATAGTAGGCCACCGTTTCGGTGATGGTCGGGCGGTTACTGGAGCCAAAGTACTTGTCAGCGGCGCGGTCGTATTCCTCGGTGTAATTGTCAAAAGGGTTCCAGCACGATTTTTCCGCGTGGGTGTGGATATCAATCGCGATGAGGTCATCTACGTTCATATGCTGTTTTTATCCTGTTCGGTGGTTTGTTGCATCCGTTCGCTGCGCCAATACACGTCGTCACCGCCATCAACACGGTTTAGAACGCGCGCAAGTACAAACATCAGGTCACTCAAGCGGTTCAAGTAATGACGTGGGGCCTCATTCACACTCTCGGCATCGCCGAGGGCGACGACTGAACGCTCCGCACGGCGTGCGACGGTGCGACACACATGCGCAAGGCTTGCGGCGCGGGTGCCCGCAGGCAAAATAAACTCTTGCAGCTTAGGCAACTGCGCATTGAACCGCTCAAGTGCTTGGTCTAAGTCGATAACGGCTTGCGTTTTAAGCAACTCGTAGCCGGGTATGGATAGTTCGCCGCCTAAATTAAACAGTTGGTGTTGCACCTCCACCAAGAGCGGGCGAATCGCGGGCGGTACAGGCTCGCATAACAAGACCCCAATGTGTGAATTCAACTCGTCTACATCGCCCATGGCGTGCACCCGCAAGTTGTTTTTAGACACGCGCTGGTTGTCGCCCAAGCCCGTAGTCCCTGCGTCCCCCGTTCGGGTCGCAATTTGTGACAGTCTGTTACCCATAGGTCGGTGTCTCTTTTTAATGCAAGGTCATCATTATGAGAGATTCGCGTAGGCGGTTGCAGTCAAAGGGGCTTGCGTTTAATAATGCCAACAATACAGGAGAACCATATGAACGCCCCCATGCCGGCAGTTGTCCAGCGCGACACCCCCCAAGCGCTCTTGCTCGCACTTGCAGAGCGGTTTGAAAAACAGTTTAGTCAGGCCATGGCCGTGCGTGAACAACACGGACGAGACGAGTCTGCTTTTACCCATGTGCCACCGCCCGCGTGCGTGGTATTTGCCCAAAGCACCACAGATGTTCGGGATGCGGTGCGCCTCGCGGCTGAACACCACGTCCCCGTGATTCCATTTGGGGTCGGAAGCTCACTAGAGGGGCACTTGCTCGCGGTTCAGGGCGGTATCAGCATCGACGTATCACGCATGAACAACGTGCTAGAAATCAACGCGGAGGACCTCACCGTGACCGTGCAGCCCGGTGTAACACGCATGGCCGTCAACGCGGCGGTCAAAGACATGGGGCTGTTCTTCCCTATCGACCCTGGCGCGGACGCGAGTATTGGCGGGATGGCCGCCACCCGTGCGAGTGGCACCAACGCCGTGCGATACGGCACGATGAAAGAAAACGTGCTGGCACTGGAGGTTGTCACGGCTGACGGCGGCGTGGCTCGCACCGGTACGCGGGCAAAAAAGTCCAGTGCAGGCTACGACTTAACCCGTTTAATGGTCGGTAGCGAGGGTACCTTAGGCGTCATCACCGAGGTCACGCTGAAGCTGTATCCGTTACCTGAAGCCGTTTCGGCCGCGGTCTGCTCCTTTCCGAGCATAGAGGCCGCTGTGCAGACGACGATCCAAATCATACAAATGGGTGTCCCGATTGCGCGATGTGAGTTCATGGATAAGAAGTCCGTCGCCATGGTGAACAAACACGCGCAGTTAACGTTGCGCGAGGAGGCCATGCTATTGATGGAGTTTCATGGCTCGCCTGCCAGCGTGGCCGAGCAAGCCGCGGTGGTGCAAGAAATTGCAGGCGATATGGGAGGGCAGGCCTTCGAATGGGCGACCACGCCCGAGGAGCGCACAAAGCTGTGGACCGCGCGGCACAATGCCTACTTTGCCGCCATTCAAAGCCGCCCTGGCTGTCGTGCAATATCAACCGATACCTGTGTGCCGATTAGTCAATTAGCGCACTGTTTGCTGGACTCCGTTAAAGAAGCCGACGCGTCTGGCATCCCCTACTTCTTACTGGGGCATGTCGGCGACGGCAATTTCCACTTTGGCTATCTAATCGACCCGGATGACAGCGAAGAGCGCGCCAAGGCCGAGCAACTGAATGAGTGGTTGGTCGCGCGGGCCTTGCGCTTAGGGGGCACCTGTACCGGAGAACACGGCATTGGCCTGCATAAGATCGACTTTCTAAAGGCGGAGGCAGGAGAGGCGGCGGTCGACATGATGCGCGCCATCAAACAGGCCCTTGACCCCCACAACATCATGAACCCCGGCAAGATTTTTTCTATGCCAGGCTAGCGGGTGGTGGCCTTCACGATATGGCGCTTACTGCTAGTAAGCGCCCACTAGCAAGCGTCCGCCGCTACTCTACGGAGCGGCCACGCAAACGGTCAATCAGGCCGTTCAGCTCGGCAAGAGACGCGAACGAAATCGCCAGTTCGCCCTGCTCTTCCGTCCGTGAGCCACGCTTAACGCGCTTCTTTATGCGCACCTCCACGGTGGCAGCGAATAGGTCTGAAAGCTCTTCTTCTATGCGCTTGGTATCGCGCGACTTATCTACTTTTGGGCTCACCGCAACCAAATTGAATTCCGCACTCAACTTTTTCACCAGCGACTCGGTCTCACGCACAGACATTTTCTTGGCGATAACCTGATTCGCCGCCGTGATCTGTGTCGTTTTATCCAAGGCAAGCAACGCACGGGCATGGCCCATATCGAGATCACCCGCAGTCAACATCGTCTGCACCTGGTCTGCCAAATTTAAAAGCCGCAGCAAGTTACTCGCGGCACTACGCGAGCGCCCCACGGCCTGCGCAGCGTCTTCGTGGGTAAGGCCAAACTCACGAATTAGGCGCTGTAAGCCTTGCGCCTCCTCGAGGGGGTTTAAGTCTTCACGCTGCATGTTCTCGATGAGCGACATGATCGCGGCTTTGTCATCGGAGACATCACGGATGAGAACAGGCACCTCCGTCAAGCCCGCCAGTTTCGCCGCACGCGAACGGCGTTCGCCGGCAATGATCTCGTACTGCTGCGCTGCGCCAGGACGCCCGGTTAACGGCTGATGGCGCCCGTTCGCATCCACAGGTCTAACCAATATCGGCTGCATGATGCCTTGTGACTTGATGCTCTCCGCCAGCTCATACAGCGCGCCCTCGTCCATATGTTGTCTCGGCTGATACATGCCGGCACGCAATTGGGTCAAGTTCGCCGTGTTAGGCAAGGCGTCCGCAGCGCTTCCGGCCCATTCGTCAACGCTAGGGCCTAATAAGGCTTCCAGGCCACGCCCAAGCCCCTTTGGTTTTTTTAATGCCATATCAACTTTCTCAATACGTTGTATCTGTTAAGTGCGCCGGCGCACCGTGCGACGCCGCCGCGTGTATAAGGGATTGCAGGCGCTCCCAACCCGCAGGCCAGTCGCCCAATTGGCTTTGGCCATTCATATGGCCCAAGCCAGGACTCTCAACATAGGGAACCCCCCACTGCGCCGCCAACTGCGCAGTCGCCGAAGAGCTCGCGTAGGGGTCGTCATCGCTGCCCAAAACCACCGTCGCCTCACGCAGGGCCGGCGGAAAGGCGACCGTCACCGCAGGCGCCCAACGGGCAACCGCAGGCGCAAGATCGGCCTGACTGAGATCTGGCGGCGCAACGACCAGCGCAGCAACCACCCACGCACGGTGTGCCGAGTGTGCCAGCCACGCCGCCAGCAAGTGACACCCCAAGCTGTGCGCCGCCACAGCAAAACGCGGCAGATGCGGACCATGACGCGCGGTATTCGCTGCATGCGCAGCCAACAGGTGGGTCTCAAAGGCAGACAGCCAGTCGCCGCGTAAGGGCGTTAGCCAGTCGTGTTGTTGAACGGGGGTGGCGCTATGCAACGCCGCCCAACGACTTTGCCAATGGCTTTCATCCGAGTTAAGCCAACCAGGAAGGAGTAAGACCGGTGGCTTTGCCAGAAGCGCCACGCCCATTATTGAAGTCGCTCCATACGCAACACCATTTCTTCCGCAAAGGCAACGAATGCCATCGAGCCTTTGGCAGCAGGGTCAAAGATAACGCCAGGCAACCCATAACTAGGCGCCTCTGCGAGGCGCACATTGCGAGGAATAACCGCCTCGAAAACCTTGTCGCCAAAATGTGCCTTAATTTGTTCACTGACCTGCTGCTGTAAGGTAATCCGGGGATCAAACATGACGCGCAACAACCCAATGAGCGACAACTCAGGGTTCAAATTGGCGTGCACCTGCTTAATCGTATTAACCAGATCGCTAAGGCCTTCCAAAGCGAAGTATTCACATTGCATGGGTACGACGACACCATGAGCCGCGCATAGGCCATTTAGCGTCAGCATATTCAGTGATGGTGGGCAGTCAATCAAAACGAAGTCATATTGGCTGTCGACAGTGGCGATCGCGTCCTTTAGGCGTTGCTCACGGTTGGTAACACTGACGAGCTCAACCTCTGCTCCCGCCAACTCACGGTTAGCCCCCAGAACCGCGTAACCGCAAGCATCGGCCTGCACGCAAGCATCCGCCATGCTGACATCACCCAATAAGACGTCGTAGACCGTGTGCGTCAGCGTCCGCTTATCAACACCCGACCCCATCGTGGCATTCCCTTGTGGATCTAGATCAATCATCAGCACGCGCTGGCCAATTTTTGCCAATCCCGCCGAGAGGTTGACGGTTGTTGTGGTTTTACCCACACCGCCCTTCTGATTTGCTATGCAAAATATCTTTGCCATACAGCCATCTTCTTTTTTAGAAAACAAGGAACATCCACTCCAGAACCGGGGTGACACAAGGCCTCAGTTTACGCGATCTAATTTGTCACCGGCACGTCCACTTGAGGACCCCGGTCTCGCATCCAAACAATGCATCGCTGCGCCCCAAGCCCCTCAACGGACAAGTGTTCCACGTGAAACGCCTCTGCCCAGGGCGGTAAAGCAGCAATTTCCGCCTCAGGCTTGACGCCCTTCATTGCCATCCATAAGCCACCTTCACCCAACGCCTGCCGAGACCACAGCGCAAAGTCTGACAAGGAAGCGAAGGCACGCGACGTGATCACATCAAACGTCGCCTGCACGGACTCCACTCTTGCGTGTTTCGCAACCAACCGGCCAGCCAGCGCCGCGCGGGGTAACTGTGCAGCCACCTGCTGTATGAAGGCGGCTTTCTTTGCTACCGTATCAACGCAGGTGACATGAAGCTCTGGGCACGCAACGGCCAAGACCACCCCTGGAAGCCCACCCCCTGAACCAACGTCCATCACAGAGAAGCACCCCGTTGGTCCACTCGGTTCCCGACCAGCGATCGCCCGTCTGAGAGCGGCCACACCAGACAGGCTATCAATTAAGTGCAGCGTCAACACCTCGCGCGGGTCGCGCAGGGAGGTCAGGTTGTAGACCTTATTCCACTTTAGAAGCAGCTCGGCATACTGCAAAAGTGCCTCCGCCTGTAGGTCAGACAAGGCCACACCCACCGCCTCAGCCCCGGCGGCAATACTTGCAACCGACAGCGGTTGCCCCGTAGTCACGCCGCCTCCGGCGTCTCTAAAAAGCGCTTATGGCCCGCGCGCTTCAGGTGAACCAACAAAACAGAAATAGCCGCCGGGGTCACCCCGGAAATGCGTGATGCTTGACCAAGGGTCTCGGGTCGCTGCGCCTGTAATTTGTGACGCACCTCAAACCCTAGCGCATCGATGCACGCGTAATCAAAATCCTCGGGTAACGCTAGGTTCTCGTAGTAGGCTGCGCGATCGATTTGGTCTTTTTGCCTATCTATATAGCCTTGATATTTGAGGCTGATTTCAATTTGCTCGACAACAGCATGCTTCAAAAATTCCTCGTGTGCTTCGCTCCAAACAAGTGGATGCACGCTGACAGGCCCCTCGTTTTCCGCACGATCGACACCGCCTGTTTCACGTGAAACAGGTGCCGCCACCAACGCAGGGATATCAAAACGCCCGCCATCCAAACCCATCAGGTCTGCGTATGTCACACCGGGTCGACGCAATAAATCCGCGAGGCTCTGTTCTCTCTCGAGAGGCTTCCCAAAGACCCGGGTTGCCTCATCTGCCCCAAGGTTTTTTGCGTTGACCCATACCGACCGCAATCGTTCAGTTTCACGTGAAACAGCATCCCGCTTGCGGTTAAAGGCGTCCCAGCGAAAATCATCCACAAGGCCTAAAGACCGACCGACCTCCGTTAGCCGCATATCAGCATTGTCTTCTCGAAGTTGCAGGCGAAATTCAGCACGACTGGTAAACATACGATACGGCTCTGTTACACCTTTGGTCACGAGGTCATCAACCAACACACCCAAATACGCCTGATCTCTCCCGGGTGTCCACGGTGCATCCCCGCGTGCCTGTAGCGCCGCGTTTAAGCCGGCAAACAAACCTTGCGCGCCCGCCTCTTCATAACCCGTTGTTCCATTAATCTGCCCTGCAAAAAACAGCCCGTGGATCGCTTTGGTTTCAAAACTAGCCTTCAATGCGCGTGGGTCAAAGTAATCGTATTCAATCGCATAGCCCGGCCTAACGATCTGCGCATTCTCCAAACCGTTGATAGACCTCACCAGCGCATACTGAATGTCAAAGGGTAAACTGGTTGAAATGCCGTTGGGATAGACCTCATGCGTCGTCAACCCCTCGGGCTCCAAAAAGATCTGGTGGCTGTCCTTGTCCGCAAAACGGCTAATTTTGTCTTCAACACTAGGGCAATAACGCGGCCCGACACCCTCGATCTTCCCAGTAAACATGGGACTGCGATCAAAACCACTGCGGATAATATCGTGGGTTTTTAGATTGGTATGGGTAATCCAGCAGGGTATTTGTCTGGGGTGCATTGCCGCTGTACCCAAATAACTGAGTACGGGCACGCCGCCACCCTCAATCGTTCCCCCTGGCATGCCATCCCCAGGCTGTGGTTGGCATTTAGAAAAATCAATCGTTCTACCGTCCAACCTCGGCGGGGTTCCCGTCTTAAGGCGCCCTTGCGGCAACTTCAGCTCCTTTAACCGGCCCGATAAACCCACCGACGGCGGGTCACCCGCGCGGCCGCCCGAATAACTCTCAAGACCGACGTGAATTTTGCCGTCTAAAAATGTACCTGCCGTTAACACCACTGTACTTGCATGAAAATGCAATCCTAGCTGTGTTACCGCACCAATGACACGATCACCCTGCACCAATAAGTCTTCAACTGACTGCTGAAAAATCTGAAGGTTTTCTTGGTTTTCCAACATGCGCCGAATGGCGGCCTTGTATAACACCCGATCTGCTTGAGCACGCGTTGCCCTAACAGCGGGTCCCTTAGACCCATTCAGCGTGCGAAATTGAATCCCCGCCTCATCGGTTGCCAGCGCCATAGCACCGCCCAAGGCATCGATTTCTTTTACCAAATGGCCCTTACCGATCCCGCCAATAGAGGGGTTGCAGCTCATTTGGCCTAAGGTTTCAATATTGTGTGTCAACAGCAGTGTTTTAGCCCCTGCTCTCGCGCTAGCCAACGCCGCTTCGCAGCCAGCATGACCGCCACCGACCACAATCACATCAAAATTTTCGGGGTAACGCATAACGAGTGGCCTTAAGTAGGGGTCACCCCGATTATGTTAGGCACAACACGCCCTCGCCTATCGGTAGCAACCAATCGAATATTCTACGAGGTGTTACTGAAAAGTAACATTGGCCTTCTACCGTTGAGATGAAGCGCCAAGAAATACGTTGTTAATCAGCGATCTGGGAGCTCAATCTTGACCTCTAGCACTTCCATCGTCGCGTCACGGTCAAGATGCACCTTGATGTCCTCAGCGTTAATTTTGATGTATTTCGAAATCACAGCCAACAGGTCTTTTTGTAGCGCGGGAAGAAAGTCGGGTTCAGGGCTCCGATCCCCTCGCTCATGCGCCAAAATAATTTGTAACCGCTCTTTAGCTAAACTTGCACTCTTTTTCTTTTCACCTAAGAAGAAATTTAAAAAGGACATCTGCTTACCCCCGACCGAACAAGCGCTTGAACAAGCTCGATTTTTGAACATCGACAAACCGCATTGATTTCTCTTCACCCAAAAAGCGATCAATCACATCTTTGTAGGCTTCCGAGACATCGCTTCCCGTCAAGTGAACCGCTGGTAAGCCCTGGTTCGACGCCTGCAAAACCGTTTCTGACTCTGGTATTACCCCAATCAATGGGATCCGCAAAATATCCTTAATATCGTCTAACGATAACATCTGCCCCTCTTCTACGCGGGCCGGGTTGTAGCGCGTGATCAACAGAAATTCTTTTATAGGATCCGATCCGTCAATGGCGCGTTTGGTCTTTGAGCTCAACATACCCAAAATGCGATCTGAGTCACGGACTGATGAGACTTCTGGATTGGTTACGACCAAGGCCTCATCTGCAAAGTGCATCGCCAATAACGCACCTGTCTCTATACCCGCTGGCGAGTCACAAACAATGTATTCGAACCCCATTGCGCTGAGATCAGTCAACACCTTTTCAACACCCTCTTTGGTTAGGGCTTCTTTGTCACGCGTTTGAGATGCCGCCAACACAAACAAGTTATCACATTGCTTATCTTTTATAAGCGCCTGATTTAAGGTCGCTTCACCCTGAATCACGTTAATCAAGTCATAAACAACCCGGCGCTCACACCCCATGATGAGGTCAAGGTTGCGCAAGCCAACATCAAAGTCAATAACTGCTGTCTTAAAGCCACGTAATGCAAGCCCCGCTGAAAAACTAGCACTGGTCGTGGTCTTTCCTACCCCGCCCTTACCGGACGTGACAACAACAACTTTGGTCATTAATAAATTACCTTAAAGAAAAAAACGGGCTCGCGACAAACCTGGCCCAAACGCTCTGATGCCCATTTTAACGGTTGATTGGCTTGTAAATAAGGCGTTCACCGCTCTCAGAAACCTCTAACGATGCCACGGCTACCTGAGATTCAACCCCTTTAGGTAAATCACCATCGATGCTTTGATAAACACCTGCAATTGAAATCAACTCAGGCGAAAAACCAAGCGCAAAAATACGTGCCTCTTGGTTACCCCGCGCGCCCGCGATGGCTCTGCCCCGCAATGGCGCGTAGACGTGGATATGGCCGTCAGCGATCACCTCAGCACCGGCATTGACCATAGCCAACATAACCAAGTCACGGCCTTTGGCATACACACGCTGCCCCGATCGCAAAGGCTTATCAATAACCAATGCACCTAAAGGCGCAGGCTCGGTTGTGGAGGCGTCGATCGCTGATACTGTCCCACCGACCGCACTATCGGATGCACCACTCGCTATCGCTGACGTCACTTGGGACGGTGTCTCTTGAATTACCAATCCGAGAGACTGAATCATCGCACGATCATCTGGCCCGACACCACGCACAGCGACAGGGTGCATACGATATTTTCTAAGCAAGGCGAGTAAAGCAACCCAATCAACTGAGGAAACATCAGACAGAGCAAGGGCCGTCAAATCGATCGATACCGCATCGTCATCAAAAAAATCAGCGACATCGCCAAATCGTCTATCCAAATCAGCAGCAATAAGCGGCACATCTACGGTCTGAAAGACTAAATTAACGATTGATAAATAACTGCTTTTTATATCAAAACAGAAATTTTCGCTGGATGGCTTTGGCACGATAACGTCTTTAAACAGGATAGATGCCAGATCTTAACAGTCTCCACAGGCATCACAACCTGTACTTAGATAACGCTACGATGATCAGCTTGTCCCCTCTTATCTTAGTTTCTTTATTTATAAATAGTAGTAGTAGTAAGGGACAGCATTTTCTGTTGATAACAGAAATAAATCATTAAAAATCATAAGCTTATGTAGCCTATAACTAGGTGATAAAGTGGCTTTTCCACCGCTGCTTAAGATGTAACAACTTTAGAACGCAGGCAAGCGCTGTGGATAACGTCCTAGTTATTGGTTTTTTATGCACAGTGTTACCAACAAAAAAAAGCACCATAAGGTGCTTTTAAAACGTGTTCTGTTTACGGAAACGTCGTTTTTAAGTGTGATCTAGTCATCATCGTGCGCTTTGTCCCGGCGATGGTGCTTACCGTGGCGATTTTTCTTTGAGAGTGCCTCATTAAAAGTTACTTTTTGCTGGGGGTCCAAACTCTCATACAAGCGTTCGGTTGCATCATAGTGCGCCATTAACTTGTTATGGCGATCGGTGTGCTTTTCCTTCACGAATTGCAAATGTTCCATTGGTTCAAGTGCCTCCATTTGCTCACGCATGGCTGCCCGATCTACCGATGGGTCTTGGCTAGTGGGACGTGTCGGTGAGGCGTATATATCCCACAGAGGGAGTTGCTCTGAATTCAAGTTTAGACTCACCTTGAGCGCAGCTAAATTCTCAGCCTTGACCATGTGGTGCTTTTGCCTATGCTTGTACCGTCCGTGGTCGTCATCGTCATGGCCTGCAAAAGCCAACGCTGACACGACCACAACACTGCCAGCAACAGCGACAAGGCCCATATTTCGAATAAAAGGACGCATAACTAACTCCTATAAGTTGTGACCCCTTTGGGGCCTCAACGGTCACCAAGTAATTTCTTGGAATGGCGTTAGTGTGATGCGGCCGTGTAAGTCCAGTACGACCGATATGTAAGCGTTTGGTAAAGCTATACCTTTCTACGAGGACACTTACGTATTAACGGTCGCTTCATACCCTTCGGCCACGATCGCCACAATGAAGGCGGTGATTGCTTGATTGGTTTCGATAGAAACGGCATTAGCTGCACGATCAATACGGATGTTCGCATCAGTATCAACGGAACGGACCACTCGGCTAACGTCTTTTTCACAGTGGCCGCAAGTCATACCAAGAACGGTTAGGTGATGGGTTGTCATGGTTGGGTTTTGCTATTTATTCAGTTGATTTTATGACAATGGCGTCAACGGTGTGGTGAAATATTGCGATGCTGAAAACCTTAGACGCACAACAACACCCTATCGTCCATACCGTTGATCTCGGGGTCGGTGGTATGACATGTGCATCATGTGTTGGGCGTGTTGAGAGGGCCTTAAAGCGACAGCCATGGGTCGCCGATGCGGTGGTTAATCTGGCAACGGAAACCGTACGCGTTGTTAGCGCCGAAGATGGTGTGGCGGTTGAAGACTTTCAGCGCCAAGTAAAGCGAACAGTTCGGGATGCCGGTTACGAACCGACCGAGATTCAAACCGCGCTTGAGAATGAACAACGAAGCTGGTTAGGCATTGATAGGGCGTTTTTGCCGACCTTTGCCGCGCTGCTGCTCTGTGCTCCGCTGGTGCTGTCTATGTGTTGGTCTTTGCTTATGAGTGGGGATACGGTAACGTTTATGCTTCCCGCACCCATTCAGTTTGCGCTGGCAACCCCTGTTCAGTTTATTTTAGGTTGGCCGTTTTATAACGTTGCATGGCGAGCGCTAAAAGCACGTGCAGGCAATATGGAGCTTCTCGTTGTGATTGGCACCACCGCAGGCTGGCTTTTATCAACATGGCTCTGGCTAACGGCTTCATCTGAGACCATGCCTCACCTTTACTTTGAAGGGTCGGCCGTTGTTATCGCGATGGTCTTGCTTGGGAAGTATCTGGAAGCAAGAAGTAAGAAGCAAACAACGGAGGCGATTCGTGCCCTTCAGCGCTTACAGCCTGCTACAGCGAGGCTATTACCTGATGGGAAACAGCGCGACGACGTCCTTGAAGTCGCGGTGTCTGAATTATTGATTGGTGACGTTATTCGTATTTACGCAGGCGAAACCGTACCCGCGGATGCTGAGGTCATTTCTGGGCAGTCAAGCCTGGATGAGTCGCTGGTGACTGGGGAGCCCATGCCGGTTAACAAAAACCCCGGAGACCGCGTGATTGGCGGTACGCTCAACGGAGAGAGTTCGCTTGATGTGCGCGTCTTGACCACGCATACCAACAGTATCTTGGCCCAGATCATTGGCATGGTCTCAGATGCGCAGGCGGCAAAGGCCCCTGTTCAAAAACAAGTTGACCAAGTTGCAGCCGTTTTTGTGCCTGTCGTGCTTGCCATCGCCATGCTGACATTTATCGCTTGGTTGCTTGCGGGCGCGGACTTGTCAACGTCGACCATAAATATGGTGGCTGTACTGGTTATTGCTTGCCCATGTGCACTGGGCCTGGCAACGCCAGCCGCCATGATGGTGGGCACGGGCGTCGCTGCGCGCCACGGTATTTTAATTAAGGATGCCCTGTCCTTGGAGCGTGCGCATCGCGTCACGGCCGTTGTTTTTGACAAGACCGGTACGCTGACTAAAGGGGAACCATCGGTACAAGCGTTTGAAGGCGCACTAGACAACGCCGATGTAATGCAACGGATCGCACAGCTTCAAGCAGAGAACCCACACCCACTGGCCGCGGCGGTGCGGCAATGGTTGGTTGTTAACGCGCCGGGCGAGGCGATGCAAGCCCCTGAGGGCGTAGGCACGGTCGAAAATGTCCCCGGTCGCGGTGTGCAGTGGCTTCCGATAGCGGGAGCCCCAATCTGGCGCATGGGTAGCCCTGATTGGTTACTAAATGAAGGTGTCGACACATCTGTGTTCGCTCCCGCTCTCTCGCGTTGGCACGCCAGCGGCTTGACCGTGTCTTTAGTTGCTAATGGCGCTACGGCGGTTGCTGCTTTTGCCTTTGGCGATGCACTTAAACCGGGTGCCCGTGACGCCGTGGCCGAGTTGATAGCGGCGGGTAAGCGCGTGCTGATTATGTCTGGCGATCACGAGGGTGCGGCAAATGCCGTGGCAAGCCGTGTTGGCATAACGGAGGTCTTTGCGGGTTGCTTACCTGGCGATAAGGCCCGCCATGTTCGTACGCTGCAGGAGCGTGGCGAGATAGTCGCCTTTGTCGGCGACGGTATCAACGATGCGCCGGCGCTGTCAACAGCCGATGTTGGCATCGCCATGAATAATGGCAAGCACGGTGACGTTGCGATGAGCGCAGCGGGTGTGACCTTGATGCGAGGGGACCCGCAACTGGTTTTAGGGGCGTTAGAAATTTCAAGTAAAACCGTTCAAAAAATTCGGCAAAACTTATTCTGGGCTTTTGTTTATAACGTTGCAGGTATTCCGCTAGCTGCCCTAGGCTTCCTCAACCCAGTGGTTGCGGGTGCGGCGATGGCCATGAGCTCTGTGAGCGTCATGGCCAATGCCTTGCTTCTGAACGGGTGGAAAATGGCACCGAATAAATCACGCAACTAGCTAGAAAAGCGCTTTCTAAAAGAATGCTTCCGCCACCTCATCGCGACGCCGCATCAACACCATGTCACATCCACAACCCATGCTGCCTTTGGTTTGGCTACCGTTAGACCACCGTGCCTCCGGCGACGGTCCGCAGGCGATACCGTATTTGTTTTTGGGCGAGAAATATGCTGAAGCGCTCCAGAGAAGCGCGGGCGTTCAGCCGTGTACGTTTCCGCTCGCAGATCCTGCGTTAGTGGCACAACTGCTGGCTGGTGTAGATGGTGTTCTGCTGCCCGGTTCGCCGGCGAATATTGATCCGGTACATTTTGGTCAGCCGGTTACGGACCCGAGCCTACCGTTGGACCATCGGCGCGATGCACTTACCTTGACCTTGGTGCGCGAGTGCGTCTTACGAGGCGTGCCAATTTTTGGTGTTTGTCGTGGGTTTCAGGAAATGAATGTTGCCCTAGGTGGGAGTCTGCATCAGCAAGTACAGGACTTGCCCGGGAAACGGGATCACCGGGAAGACAAGGCCTTGTCTTATGACGGCCAATACGCGCCGGCGCATACGATTACGCTTCTAGCAGACCCAAGCACCCGTGCCTGGGCGGGGAGTGGCACGGTGCGTGTGAATTCGCTGCACGGTCAGGGGGTTGATCGGCTGGCAGACGCCCTAGAGCCATTGGCCCACGCGGAAGACGGTATTGTTGAAATGGCACGGGTACGCCACGCGACGGCATTCGCTTACGGCACCCAGTTCCATCCAGAATACAAGTCATGGGAAACACCGTTCTATCACGCGATATTTAGCGCATTTGGAGATGCCTGCCGTAAACGCATGCATCAGCGGTTAGCCAGTTACGCTAAATAGTCTTGTTTTGGCGCGATTTTGACTTAAAAATGACAATCTACTGCTGGTTCTGACGCAATGTTTGCTTTCTTTTTTACAATATAGGTGTCGCGGCGTAAAAACGAAGGCGCTTTGGTGTTGTTTAACTTTTTGGAGTGGTGAGATGTTGAAGAAACGAGTTCTAGCTTTGGCGGCGCTGACGGCGCTTAGTGCGTTGCTGATGGCGTGTGGTCAAAAGGAGCAGGCTCAAACGGCCGCAACCGAGGTTGCGGCGTCCGACGAAGAAAAGATCTTGAACATCTACAACTGGCCTGACTACATTAGTGAGTCCATGATTCCTGATTTTGAGAAAGAGACGGGCATCAAGGTCAACTACCAAACATTTGAAACCAATGAAGCGTTACACGCGAAATTGGTTGCGGGGAACTCCGGATACGACATCGTGATGCCGGGGTCAGCGTTTGCGAAACCGCAAATTGACGGCGGACTGCTGCAAAAGCTCGACAAAACAAAGCTAAGCAACTACGGCAACCTCGACGCAGGTGTGATGCAAAAACTTGAATTGGTTGACCCGGGTAATCAATACATTTTTCCGTGGGGTTGGGGCTTTACGACGGTCGGTATCAACCAGGATCGCGTTACAAAGGCGCTCGACGGGATGCCCATGCCTGAAAACGCGTGGGATTTGGTGTTTGACCCGAAGTACACGGCCAAGTTGCAGTCCTGTGGCATCGCGTACCTAGACTCGCCAACAGAAATTGTTCCCGTGGCGTTGCACTATCTCAAGTTGGATGCCTATTCAAACAACCCCGACGACTATAAGAAAGCGTTGGAGATGTTGTTGAAGGTACGTCCGAACGTGCGCATGTTCTCATCCACCCTCATTGACGATATAGCGGGTGGCAAAGCCTGTGTGGCCATTGGTTGGTCCGGTGATATCAATATTGCACGAGAGCGCGCCGTTGAAAACGAGAGTGGAGAGAAAATTGAAGCGTTGCTGCCGACCGGTGGCGCTCTGATCTTTTTCGATACGGTGGCTATCCCTGCGGATGCCAAGCACCCAAATAACGCACACCAGTTTTTGAACTATTTCTTGCGCCCAGAGGTCTCTGCTACCTTTACCAATGAGATGCAGTATCCGTCAGGTAACAAGGCCGCTGAGCCGTTGGTTGATCCTGTCATTTCTAAGAACCCCACCATTTTCGTGACAGGTGAGGCCATGACGCGAATGATCCCTCCTGGAAACTTCACCGCCAGCGCGCGGGAGGCGATGGCGAACGTATACACCACGTTCAAAAAAGGTAATTGATTACGCATAGTAAAAAATCAAAGCCGCACCCCCGGGTAACTGAGGGGTGCGGCTTTTGCTTTTTGTCTGATCACACCACTATCAACGATAACGTGGGTATACAGAGATGACTGAGCTGACAGCTGATGACCGCGTGCAGCCGTTGCGAGACAACAAAACGTTTTTGCAAACCATTGATTTGTTAAAGCGGTTTGATGATGTCGTTGCGGTCGACCATGTCAACTTGTCGATTGAACGCGGTGAGATATTTGCCCTCTTAGGTAGCTCAGGTTGCGGCAAGTCCACGCTGTTACGTATGTTGGCTGGCTTTGAAACACCGACGGCTGGGCGCGTGTTGCTAGGTGGTGTGGATATGGTGAACATTCCGCCGCATGAGCGACCAGTGAACATGATGTTTCAATCCTATGCGCTGTTCCCGCACTTGAGTGTTTGGGAGAACGTCGCGTTTGGTCTGCGTCGGGAGGGCCTACCTAAAGACATTATTTCTGCCCGCGTGGCGGATATGCTAGATCTGGTGCAGCTCGGTGCGTATGCGACGCGTAAGCCCCACCAACTTTCTGGGGGTCAGCAGCAACGTGTTGCACTGGCGCGCAGTTTGGCGAAGAAGCCCAAGCTCTTGTTGTTGGATGAGCCGCTAGGTGCTTTAGATAAGAAGCTACGAGAAGAGACACAGTTTGAGCTCGTCAACATCATTGAATCGGTAGAAGTGACATGCGTCATGGTCACGCATGACCAAGAGGAGGCCATGGCGATGGCCTCGCGCATCGCCGTGATGAGCGACGGCAACGTGCTTCAGACGGGTGCACCTCAAGAGGTCTATGAGTATCCCAACTGTCGTTTTGTGGCGGACTTTATTGGTCAGGCTAATTTGTTTGATGGTCGTTTGTCGCGCGAGGCCTTGGGCTCTAGCGAGATCGAGACCACCGAAGGGGTTATTCATATTAACCATGCGCCGACGGGCTACCTTGGGCAGGAAGTGAGCGTGGCGGTACGGCCTGAAAAAATAAATATCAGTAAACAGCGCCCCGATGGCATTGGACAGAATATTTTTACAGGTAAGGTTCTGGAGATTGCTTACTTCGGCAGTTACAGCACCTTTGTCGTCGTGCTTCCCTCGGGTAAGCAGGTGAAGGTAACCGAGGCGAATCACCTTCGTTTTGAGACCAGCGACATCACATGGGAGGACGGCGTGTTTTTCTGGTGGCCAGCCGAGGCGGCTGTGGTTTTGGACCGCTAGTTGAGGCCGACGGACATGCATCTAGGATGGCGATGGCTAGACAAAGCGGGCAAACGCACCGTTATTGGTGTGCCATACGCCTGGCTGCTGGTGTTCTTTGCACTCCCGTTCTTGATTCTGTTGCGGATCAGTGTGACCGATATGGATGGCGGCGTGGATCCGTTTATGCCACTGCTCGAGGTGACGGATGGGGGGTGGACATTTAAGGCGGAGCTGTCGAATTACGTCTCAATTTTCCTAAACCTAGAGCACCCGAGCCATGCGACGATTTATTTGGAGGCGTATGCGACCTCTATTCGTTACGCCGCCCTAACGACTTTGTTTTGTTTGTTTTTGGGTTATCCGTTTGCCTACTTTATAGCCCGCGCTAACCCACGTTACCGTCCCGCGCTTTTAATGATGGTGATGCTGCCTTTCTGGACGTCTTTTTTATTGCGGGTTTACGCGTGGAAGGGGCTGCTAGCAGATACGGGTGTCATCAATCGCTTTTTCATGTTCATTGGTCTCACGGATACACCGGTTCAGATGCTCTATACAGACATATCTATGCTGGTAGGCATGACCTATGTGTATTTGCCATTTATGGTGCTGCCCTTATACGCAACCCTGGTGAAGATGGACGGTCGCTTATTAGAAGCGGCGCATGACTTGGGTGCAACCCCGCTGAAAGCCTTTTGGCTGGTGACGGTGCCCTTGTCAAAAAGCGGAATCATTGCCGGATCGATGCTGGTGTTTATTCCTGCGCTGGGTGAGTTTGTTATTCCGTCATTGTTGGGCGGCGCAGAAAACCTCATGATTGGGCGGGTTGTCTGGGATGAGATGTTTACAAGTAACAATTGGCCGCGGGCGTCGGCGCTGGCGGTGACGGTTATTTTGCTCGTCTTGATCCCGCTGGCGATTTATTACTACCGCCATGGGCGACAGTTGGCGCAGGCGGGGCGGGCATGACCACATTGGGTCGTATCTTGGCGGGGAAAACGGGGGTGGTGTGGTTGACCGCCATCTACGGTTTTTTATATTTACCGTTGGGCTTCCTGATTTTTTTCTCATTTAACAGCACACGGCAAGACGCACGCTTCACCGGCTTTTCTCTGCGATGGTACGAGGCCTTAATGCGCGATAGCCGGCTGATTGAGGGCTTTTGGTTATCCTTGCAGGTTGCACTGACGGCCGCGACGCTCTCGTGTATTTTGGGTACGTTCGCCGCCTTTGTTTTGGTGCGCTACCACCGGTTTCGCGGCAGAACCTTGTTCTCCGGCATGATCAACGCACCCTTGGTCATGCCCGAGGTGATCATTGGGTTGTCGTTGTTGTTGCTGATGGTTTCTGTTCAGAGAACGACCGAGGCCTGGTTTGGCGTTGGTTGGCCAGAGCGTGGGTTTGTCACCATTGTGTTTGGCCATACCTTAATGGGTATGGCGTACGCGATGGTTGTGATTCAGTCGCGTCTGCGAGAAATGGATCGCGCTATAGAAGAGGCCGCTATGGATTTGGGTTGTCGTCCTGCGCAGGTGTTTTTCTTGGTAACGCTACCAAACATCGCGCCGGCTTTGGTGGCCGCGTGGTTGTTGACCTTTACCTTGTCGTTTGATGATGTGGTGATCTCAGAGTTCTTGTCAGGGCCAGGGGTTACAACCTTGCCGCAGGCAATTTTCACCTATGCGCGGCGCGGTATTAACCCAACGGTTTACGCGGCGGCAACGCTGCTAATCGCCACGGTCACCGTGGTGATCGTCACCTACAGTGTGTCGATTGCGCGTGCGCAGCGTCGTCGCGAGCGTGAGCTGCAGATGGCGGCGCGTCAGGACGTGGCGTGACAAGCGCGACACCCTTTTGGGTACGTGTGATGGCGGGTTGGCCGCTGCCGTTGCTACGGTTTGTGGGTCGGTGCTTTGGGTGCTTGCTTTGGGTATTTGCCCACCGGCGGCGCCACATCGTACAAACCAATTTACGGCTGTGCTTTCCAGAGCAGTCGACGGCGGAACGTCGTGCTTTGGTGCGGGCGGTGTTCGTGACGTTTGCCCAGTCGTTATTGGATAGAGCCTGGTTGTGGCATGGACCCGAGGACCTGGTTCGGCGGCGCTTGCAGATAACAGGCGATTTGAGTTGGTTGCGGTCTGATGGCGCGAAGGTGCTTTTTGCCCCCCACTTTGTTGGATTAGACGCTGGTTGGACCGCATTAACGCTTTCTGTGCCTAGGTTATTTGCGACCATCTATGCGCGTCAGAAACGGTCGTCATTGGATGCGTGGGTTGCGAATGGTCGTTCACGATTCGGTGCGCCGACGCTGCTCAACAAGCAGGACGCCGGTCGTCCGACAGCGAGGACCATGCGCGCCGGTGCCGCCCTGTACGTACTACCCGATATGGACTTAGGTGCAAGAGATGCGGTGTTTGTGCCTTTCTTTGGTGTACCCGCTGCAACGGTTACCTCCCTGTCGCGGTTTGCTACGATTGGGAGATGTGCCGTCGCTACGGTGGTGACGCGTCTGACGCCATATGGTTACGAGGTGTCGATTGAGCCTTCTTGGGACGGCTTTCCTTCCGAGGATGCGGTGGCCGATGCGCGCCGGATGAACCGCGTTTTAGAGGCCCTTGTTCGGTCTGCGCCGGCACAATATCACTGGACTCATAAGCGGTTTAAGACAAGACCAGAGGGCGAAGCGAGCGTTTACTAGCGCTGGGACAGCCATTGGTTAACGCTGTCGATATGGGGGCATACCCTATAGGGCGTAGGGTTAAAAGTGTATACATTACGAACGAGTGTGTACAACGCCTTGGCGCGTGCACGGCCCCCTTCTATGACCAAGGAGCTATGTCATGACGACTGATACAACGCTGGCGCAAAAACTGCGTGATCCCGATTTTGTCCCGCCCCTCAGCCAGGCCATTCCGCTAGGCATTCAACACGTGCTGGCGATGTTTGTGTCCAACTTTACGCCGGCCATCATCGTTGGCTTGGCGGCGGGGTACAGCTTCGGGTCGCCCGACTTGGTTTTCTTGATTCAAATGTCGATGTTGTTCGCTGGGGTGGCGACGCTTATCCAGACGATAGGGTTTGGTCCTGTCGGTGGCCGGTTACCCATCATGCAGGGCACCAGTTTTGCTTTTATCCCAATCATGATTCCCATCGTCAAGACGGCGGGTATGGGCGCGCTGTTTGGCGGCATTGTGGCGGGTGGTATTTTTCACTTTATGTTGGGTCGCGTGATTGGCAGGATCCGTCACTGGTTTCCACCGCTAGTGACCGGGTTGGTCGTTTTGACGATTGGCTTGTCTCTGATTCCTGTGGGCATTGACTATGCCGCCGGCGGTGTGCCGTTGAAAGGCAAGCCTGAATTTGGCGGCGCTAGCCATTGGACGCTCGCCTTGGTGGTGATTATTGTTACCCTGTTGGTTAAGTTTTTTGCAAAGGGCTTTCTGTCTTCGGCTGCTGTGTTGGTGGGTATCTTGGCGGGCTACTTCGTCGCTATCGGCCTTGGCATGGTGAACTTCGGTGGTGTGGCACGGGCGGGCTGGTTTGAGATTCCCACGCCGTTCAAGTATGGGTTTGAATTCAATATTGCCGCCGTCGTCGGTATGTGTGCCATGGCCGTGGTTTCGGCAATCGAAACCGTTGGCGATGTCTCGGGTATCACCAAGGGTGGAGCGGGTCGTGAAGCAACCGAGAAGGAGCTGGCGGGAGCGACCTACGCCGATGGTCTAGGTACCGCCGTGGCCGGCGTCTTTGGTGGTTTGCCAAATACGTCATTTAGCCAGAATGTGGGACTGATTGCGATTACTGGCGTGATGAGCCGTTTTATCGTGACCTTGGCGGCTGTCTTCCTGATCATTTGCGGCCTGATTCCCAAAGTAGGCGCCTTGGTCGCTTCTATGCCGATTGCCGTGTTGGGTGGGGGTGTGATCGTGATGTTCGGTATGGTGGCCTCCGCAGGTTTGAGTATGTTGGGTGAGGTGAAGTGGAATCAGCGCAACATGTTGATATTTGCGGTCTCCCTCTCTCTGGGTCTGGGCCTAAAGGCGGTGCCAGAGGCCTTGCAGCACTTGCCAATTGACCTGAAAAACTTGCTGGTGACTGGTTTGTTGCCCGTTGCCCTCATCGCCATTCTGATGCACCTGTTGCTGCCGCAAATTGATGACTAAGCGGTAAATGGGCATCCAATAAGGGGTGCCTCCAAAGGCGTTGCCCCTCAAAAAGAAAAAGCCCTGCTGGTTGCTAGCAGGGCTTTTTTGTTGCGCCTAGTTGGGGTCTAGGGCTTGTCGACTGCAAATGGGGTTACACGTCAATGTTGCCCGCGCGAAGTGCATTTTGCTCGATGAAGTGGCGTCGCGGCTCAACCTCATCACCCATTAGCATGGTGAAGACTTTGTCGGCTTCGATGGTGTCTTCAATCCGCACCTGTAGGAGGCTTCGTGCGGTTGGGTCCATGGTTGTTTCCCACAGTTGGGCGGGGTTCATTTCGCCCAAGCCCTTGTAGCGCTGTCGGCTGGTTGCTGACTCTGCTTGCGCAATCAACCACACCATGGCCTCACGGAAGTCTTCTACTTCGCTGGCTTTTTGGCGCTCCCCCTCGCCACGCGTCGCAGTAGCGCCTTCGTTCAAAAGGCCTTTGAGTCGGGTAGAGGCCTCAGCCAATCGCGCATAGTCCGCGCCGTGAACAAAGTCTTGCGTGATGACGCTGTCTCGTACGTTGCCGTGGTGTTGACGGCTGATGCGAATAAACGGCTTCTCCGTGCGGGGGTCGATGCCCGCCTCTGCGCTTGCCTCACTCAGGGTGGCGCCTAGCGCCGCGGCACTGGCCGTTGCGGTCTCAAGGGTATCCAGATTCAGGTGCATGCCATCGGCCAGCGCCTCTAAGGCCTCTTGGTCCATGAAGTGGCTGAGTCGGGTAATAACGGCCTGAGCGGTTTGGTGAATACTGGCTAACTCGACCAACTCATCGCCGGCGATTTCCCGCGAGTTAGCGCCGCCTGTTTGTACTTTCGCGTCCTTGGTGGCGATGCGCAGCAGAAAGGCGTCTAGCGCCAGTCCGTCCTTTAGGTACTGTTCTTCCTTGCCGGCCTTCACTTTGTAAAGCGGTGGCTGGGCAATATAGATGTGCCCACGCTCAACCAACTGTGGCATTTGACGATAGAAGAGCGTCAATAACAGCGTGCGGATATGAGCCCCGTCCACGTCAGCGTCGGTCATGATGATGATGCGGTGGTAACGCAGTTTTTCGACATTAAAGTCATCCGCACCACTCTTGCCGTCACTGGCACTGACCTGACCAATGCCTGTACCCAAGGCCGTTATGAGCGTGAGGATCTCGTTGCTGGTCAGCAGCTTTTCGTATCTGGCCTTCTCGACGTTTAGAATTTTGCCGCGCAGCGGCAAAATAGCTTGGAACTTGCGGTCGCGGCCCTGTTTGGCAGAACCCCCAGCGGAGTCACCCTCCACCAGGTAAATTTCGCACAGGGCAGGGTCTTTTTCTTGGCAGTCGGCGAGCTTCCCAGGTAAACCCATGCCGTCCAAAACCCCTTTTCGACGGGTCATGTCGCGTGCCTTACGTGCCGCCTCACGGGCTCGGGCCGCCTCGATAATCTTGCCGCAGATCGTCTTTGCGTCGTTTGGCCGCTCTTGCAAGTAGTCGGAGAGTAAACGGCTAACGATGTCTTCAACTGGCCCACGCACCTCACTGGAAACCAGCTTGTCTTTGGTCTGGCTTGAAAACTTGGGCTCTGGCACCTTGACGGACAGGACGCAACAGAGGCCTTCGCGCATGTCGTCGCCGGTCACCTCAACCTTGGCCTTTTTAGCAAAGTCGTTTTCTTCAATGTATTTGTTGATCACCCGGGTCATCGCCGCGCGCAAGCCGGTTAGGTGGGTTCCGCCGTCGCGCTGGGGGATGTTGTTGGTGAAGCAGAGGACCTGCTCATTGAACCCGCTATTCCACTGCATGGCGACTTCAACGCCGACATTGGTGCCTTGGTCACTGTCGCGATCTCCCAATGCGTGAAACACATTAGGGTGAAGGACAGTCTTGTTGGTGTTGATGAACTCCACAAACCCGCGCACACCGCCAGCACCAGAAAAATCGTCTTCTTTTCCTGTTCGCTCGTCTTTCAATTGAATACGAACGCCGTTGTTGAGGAAGCTCAACTCGCGCAGGCGCTTGGCCAATATGTCGTAGTGGAAATCCGCGTTTTGCTGAAAAATTTCGGAGTCGGGTAAAAAGTGAACTTCCGTACCCCGTTTCTCCGTGGCGCCCGCGACGGTGATTGGCGAGGTCTCAAACCCGTCGACGATTTCTATGTTGCGGTTTTGCATCACGCCGCGTATGAAATCCGCCGTGTGTAGCTTGCCTTCACGACGAATCGTCAAACGCAGCCAAACAGATAAGCCATTCACGCAAGAAACACCAACACCGTGCAAGCCACCCGACACCTTGTAGCTGTTTTGGTTGAACTTACCGCCGGCGTGCAACTCGGTGAGCGCAATTTCGGCGGCACTGCGTTTGGGTTCGTGCTTGTCATCCATCTTGACGGACGTCGGAATGCCCCGCCCGTTGTCGACCACGGAGACAGAGTTGTCTGAGTGAATAGTGACGACAATGTCGTCACAATGCCCAGCCAAGGCCTCGTCTATGGAGTTGTCAACAACCTCAAATACCAAGTGGTGAAGGCCTGTGCCATCCGAGGTGTCCCCGATGTACATGCCAGGTCGCTTGCGAACGGCCTCCAAACCTTCCAAAATTTGTATGGAGCCTGCTCCGTAACTGTCTTGCTCGGCGGCAATGGAGGCGGCCGTAGATGCCGTTGTTTTTGGGTCTGTCATACGAAATATTTTCTTTGCATCACACGGGCGGTTGCCGTGTTGTTGGCTGCGCTCAGGCACCCTGAGCACTTGCGATGGCGCCAGCGCAAGTGCCTTGCGCTCGCTCCAAGGCGTGACTTAAATGCGCATGGGCATGACGACGTACTTGAAATCTTCGCTATCTGGCAGCGTAATCAACGCGGAACTATTGCCATCAGACAAGCTAATGCGGACCATGTCTTGGCTCATATTGGCTAACACGTCCATTAGGTAGGTGACGTTGAATCCAATATCAATGGCGTCACCGCTGTATTCAATTTCGATTTCGTCGGTGGCCTCTTCCTGCTCGGCGTTGCTGGCCGCAATACGCAAGCTGCCCGGCTCGATATTGAGTCGTACACCTTTGAACTTGTCCGAGGTCATGATCGCAGTACGTTGCAGCGACGACAGCAATGTTTGCCGCCCCAGTATCAACTCGTTGGTGTGGTTGCGTGGAATCACACGGTTGTAGTCGGGGAACTTGCCCTCAACCAGTTTCGTTACAAATTCCATCCCGTCGAAACTGAACTTTGCTTGATTGCCTGCAAACTGCATCTCAATGGCGCCCTCTTTGTCGCTCAGCAAGCGCTGTAACTCCAGCACGGTCTTGCGCGGCAAAATAACCTCTTGCTTACTTGGCATGGCAACGTCTAGCGTCGCATTTGCAAACGCCAAGCGGTGGCCATCGGTTGCGACCAAACTCAGGTTGTTGCCTTCCGCCACGAACAGAATGCCATTCAGGTAATAGCGAATGTCGTGAATGGCCATTGAGAAGGCGACACGGTTCATCAGGGCTTTGAGCGCTTGCTGTGGCACGCTGAAAACCGGGCCGAAGTTCGGCGCCTCTTGCACCAAGGGAAAGTCCGCCGCTGGCAGGCTTTGCAAGGTAAAGCGGCTTTTCCCACCCTTCAGTATCAGCTTGCCCCCATTGGACTCCAGGCTAACGTTCTGGTCACTGGGCATGGTGCGCAATATGTCAATGAGCTTGCGTGCTGCGATGGTGGTTGCGAAGTCCCCTTCATCACCGCCAAGTTCGGCTTGTGTGCGAATTTGAATCTCTAGATCGCTGGTGGTCAGTTGCACAACGCCGGCCGTTTTGCGCAGCATCACGTTCGCCAAAATAGGCAAGGTTTGGCGGCGCTCAACAATGCCAGACACCGACTGGAGTGCAGACAAGACATGGTCTTGAGTGGACTTGAAAACGATCATTAGAAATCCTTAAAGTAAGCGGATACCGTGTGGCTTGCTAACGCGGCAAAACGGCCAGAACAGCTATCCTTATATTTTCGCTCAAAAATGCCTAGAACCCTTGATTTGTCGGGCTTTTTTTCTAAAAAAGTATCAACCTTTAAGGGTCTGCTCTAGCACGTGAAGGGCCTGGTTTAGTTCGCTTAGTTGGCCGCGCTCGGCACCAATTTTGCGCACGGCGTGTAAGACTGTGGTGTGGTCTCGCCCGCCGAACAACTCGCCGATCTCAGGCAGGCTTTTTTGGGTCAACTCTTTCGCCAGGTACATGGCGATTTGTCTTGGCCGCGCGATGCTCGCAGGACGCTTCTTGGAGTACATGTCTGCGACCTTGATTTTGTAGAAGTCCGCAACCGTTTTTTGTATGTTTTCAACGGAGATCTGCCTGTTTTGGATAGACAGCAGGTCGCGTAGCGCCTCTTTTGCCAGCGCAATGGAGATGTCTTTTTGGTTAAAGCGTGAATAGGCGAGGATCTTTCGCAGCGCACCTTCGAGTTCTCGGACGTTGGAGCGCACATTTTTCGCAACAAAAAAGGCCACGTCCTCAGGCATGATCGCACCCTCGACGGCTGCCTTGGTGATCAGGATGGCCACCCGCATCTCCAACTCAGGCGGCTCTATGGCCACCGTGAGACCGGAGTCAAAGCGCGATACCAAACGCTCGTGGATGTCCGCCAACCCCTTTGGGTAGGTGTCACTGGTCATCACGATATGAGAGCGTTTCGCCAGTAAAGCCTCAAAAGCGTTGAAGAACTCTTCCTGCGTACGCTCTTTATTGGCGAAAAACTGGACGTCATCAATGAGCAGCAAGTCCAAGGAGTGATAGCGCGCCTTGAACTCGTCAAAAGCCTTGCGTTGATAGGCTTTAACCACATCCGATACGAACTGCTCGGCATGGATGTAGAGAACTTTGGCATCCGCCCGCTCTTTGACCAAGTAATTGCCGATGGCGTGCATGAGGTGGGTCTTGCCTAGACCGACGCCGCCGTAGATAAACAAGGGGTTGTAAAGTTGTCCCAACTGACTCGCGACGTGCATTGCCGCCGCGCGGGCCATGCGGTTAGCGCTGCCTTCCACAAGGCTGTCGAAGGTGAGCGCGGTGTTCAGTCTGCTCTTGTGCCCACCTTCTCCAGCGGCGCTGTCGGTGTAGGCGAAAGCGGGCGCGACAACCGCCTCATCGAAAACGCTGTCCCTGGCGGGTCGTGTTGGCATGGGTGCTTGTCTTGCGGCAACTTCACGCGGAGTGAGCACTAGCTCTACGGCAACTTCCTCACCGGCAAGCGTCTGCAAAACTTGGCTGATTCGTTGGGCATATTGGCTTCGGACCCAGTCCATTTTGAATCGATTAGCCACCTGAATGGTGACCCGCAGAGGGTCGTTTGACACGGCTGCGGCCAAGGGGCGAATCCATGTATTGAACTGTTGCTCGGGAATTTCTTGCGCTAAAAAGTCAACACAACGCGACCACAAGTCCGCGGAGAGGCCTTCAGCTTGTGCGACGAGTGAAGGCGGAGCGGTCATAGAGGGCGTTCTTTTTTTCGGGTGGTTTCGGCATGCACGACAACACATCTACCTGTGGATAGCTATCGAAAAATGAGTGATGAGTATAGCGATAAAACAAAGTTATCCACAACCCCTATATTTCGTTTTAACACCGGAAAAATAAGAAAAAACACCCTTGTGCGTTGGCAAAAAACCCGCTAATGAAGGTAAATTGTGAAACCCTTCCAAATATTTGCGATAATGCTAGGTTTCCTGCGTCACAAGGCGTACGACCCCCTTTCTTTTTTTTGAGAGCTCATCATGAAGCGTACCTACCAACCATCTAAAACACGCCGCGCACGCACGCACGGTTTCTTAGTTCGTATGAAGACCCGTGGTGGTCGTGCTGTGATTGCAGCGCGCCGCGCCAAGGGCCGCAAACGCCTCGGCCTGTAAATTAGACGCGCGCCGCTTTTGCGGCCTGTGTGCAGCCGACGTGTATGGCGCTCATTTCAGCCACCCAACCGGTGAAAGAAGTCGCTATGCGGCGGCTAAACAGCCGCGTGCAATTTCAGGCCGTGACGGCGCGTCCACCGACGTGTCAAACGGCCCACTTTGCCTTACACCGTGCAGAGACACACCGCGTGCCCGGTTTATCGTCTGGGCCCGCGATTGGGGTCTTGTTACCCAAGCGATGGGCCAAGCGCGCAGTGACCCGAAACGGCATGCGCAGGCAAATTTATGCGGTCTTTAATCAAGTGCTTCCGGTGAGCGCCACGTGGACACCGCGCGATGCGGCACTCGTCATCCGGTTGCGCCGTTCTTTCTTACGGGAAGAATTCGTGAGCGCCTGGTCTAAGCCTTTGGCGCGAGCGGTGCGAGCCGAGTTGCAGCAATTGCGAAACAGCCAACTCATAGAGCGCGCATCATGACGTCTTGGGCGGTTGCGGTGTGGCTTTTGCCACGGCGCCTACTCGGCCTCTTGGTGAAGGGCTATCGTCTCTTGCTCAGCCCGTGGCTGGGTAGCAGCTGTCGTTTTGAACCCACCTGTTCTGCGTACTCTTTAACGGCGCTGTCTTGCCATGGCGCTGTGATAGGGTCCGTGCTGACGGTTGGACGCTTAGCCCGTTGTCAGCCGTGGTGTGACGGTGGCTATGACCCGGTGCCTGCCACATTCTCTCGTTTTCGAACGGGTCGCCGACCTTTGTTTTCAGGGCTAATGGCCCGCTCAACCAAAAAGAAATCTCCATGAACGACATTCGCCGCTCTCTGCTCTGGGCTGTATTTGGTATCTCACTCGTGATGTTGTGGGATGCTTGGCAGGTGCACAACGGTCAGGCGCCGCTGTTCTTCAACAAGCCCGCAGCGGTGCAGGCGCAGCCAGAGTCCGACCAGGGGTCGTCAGGCTTGCCGGCGGCTCAAAAAACAGGTGCTGGACAGTTGCCGGTGGCAGGTGCCGTACCGGCGGCGCAAGAGTTAACGGAGGTGACAACCGATGTGCTCAAGCTGACGTTTGACAGTGCCGGTGGCAATGTGGTGGACGCCCAGCTGTTGAAATATGCGCAAGGTCTTGGCGGTCATAAGGCCGAGGGCTTTGAGCCTCTGAGCCTGTTGCAGCAAACCCGGGGGCGCACGTATGTCGTGCAAAGTGGCCTGATCAACGGCAACTTCCCCAACCATACGACGGCGATGACGCGGCTCCCAGGCCCCACCCGTTTGGTTGATGGTCTGGACGAGTTAACCATTACTTACGCCTCCCCCGCGGTCGGCGGTGTCACGTTGACCAAGACGTACACCATCAAGCGTGGGTCCTACGTGATTGATGTTCGTCACGATGTTGAAAATGCCGGCAATACAGCCGTCGAGCCACAGCTATACGTTCAGATGGTCAGGGACAACTACGAGGCAGAGTCATCAACACCGTTCTACCAGACGTTTACTGGGCCCGCGTTTTACACGGAAGAGGCCAAGTACGAGAAAGTGTCGTTTGACGACATCGCCGACGGCAAGGCCGACTTTGCCATTAACACCAAGACCGGCTACGTCGCCATGGTGCAGCATTACTTCGCATCGGCGTGGCTGCTGGCAGACGGCCAAGCGCGGAACAACTTTGCACGCAAGCTGAAGGGCAACCTGTATTCCGCCGGCTCAGTCGCTGATCTTGATGCGGTTCCTTCAGGCAGTAAGTCGTCGGTTAGTGCCCGTCTGTTCCTAGGCCCTCAGCAAGAAACCCTCTTGGAGTCTTTGGCGCCAGGCTTGGACTTGGTTAAAGACTACGGATGGGTCACGATCTTGGCCAAGCCGCTGTATTGGTTACTGGACAAAATACACGGGGCCGTCGGCAATTGGGGTTGGGCCATTATGTTGCTGGTGGTGTTGATCAAAGCGGCGTTTTACTGGCTAAACGCCAAGGCTTACCGCAGCATGGGCAAGATGAAGGCGTTAAGCCCCCGCATAGCCGATATGCGCGAACGCTTGAAAGATAAACCACAGCAAATGCAGCAAGAGATGATGCGCATTTACAAAGAGGAAAAAGTGAACCCCTTGGGCGGCTGTTTGCCCATCATGGTTCAGATCCCGGTGTTTATTGCGCTGTATTGGGTGTTGCTCTCCAGTGTTGAAATGCGCAACGCGCCATGGATTGGTTGGATTTTAGACTTGTCGACTAAAGACCCGTACTACATCTTGCCTGCGGTGATGACTGCGACCACCTTCATACAAACGGCCTTGAATCCCGTGCCACCAGACCCGCTACAAGCGCGGTTGATGTGGATCATGCCGATGGCGTTCTCCGTCATGTTCTTCTTCTTCCCGGCTGGCTTGGTGCTGTACTGGATTACGAACAACACCTTGACTATTTTGCAACAGTGGCAAATTAACAAGAGCATGGGTGTGGAGATGAAGTTCCGATTGCCGAAGTTTAAATAAGCGACGGCGACATGTCTTGAAGAGGCCGCACCCTGAGGGTAGCGGCCTTTTTTCATACAGTAGACTGCGCAGTAGAAAGTGGACACCCATGCACGCGAACCCTGAAGACAGCATTGTTTCGATTGCAACGGCGCCCGGGCGTGGCGCCGTTGGTATTGTGCGTGTTTCCGGCAAGGATCTTTCGGGCCTGATCGCGCAGCTATTTGGTCGAACACTCACACCACGGGTCGCCAACTACCTGCCCTTCACGCACGTGGATGGGAGCCACGTTGATAACGGCATTGCGATTTATTTCAAGGCCCCACAGTCTTACACCGGCGAGGACGTGCTGGAGCTGCAGGCACACGGTGGGCCTGTTGTCTTGCAGATGCTGGTGAATGCGTGTTTGGCGTGTGATGTGGCGGGGGTCTTGCGCTTGGCCCAGCCGGGAGAGTTTACCCAGCGCGCATTCCTAAACAATAAAATGGACCTCACCCAAGCCGAGGCCGTAGCCGACTTGATTGACGCTAGCACGGAGCAAGCGGTCCGCAGTGCCGCACGCAGTCTGAGTGGCGCCTTCTCTAACGCAACCCAGCAGTTGCGCACGCAGCTCGTAAAGCTACGCATGCTGGTCGAGGCCACTTTAGACTTCCCCGAGGAGGAGATTGACTTCCTAAAAAAAGCAGATGCCTCCGGCCAGCTTGCGGCGTTGCAGAGCCAGTTGGAAGCCGTCGTACAACAAACACAGCAAGGCGTGTTGTTGCGCGAGGGCATCAAAGTGGTGATCGCTGGACAGCCAAACGCTGGCAAGAGTTCGCTACTTAACGCACTTGCTGGCGCCGAGTTGGCAATCGTGACCGCCATTCCAGGGACAACCCGCGATGTCATCGCGCAGACCATACAGATCAACGGCGTACCTGTGCATGTGTTGGATACCGCAGGGTTGAGAGATACCCAAGACGAGGTGGAGCAAATGGGTATCCAACGTGCCTGGAGCGAAATCGCGCAGGCAGACGCAGTCATCTACGTCTATGACAGCACCTGTGCCCAAGATGCCGTCGTTGCCCAGAAAGACGCGGCCTTGCGTGCGCGGCTACCCGCATCAATACCGGTGGTTGCGGTCTGGAACAAGGCCGACCTGCAGGCACCCCCCGCATCAGGTGGTGTAACAGCTGGTGCGCAAGCGGCCGTCGCACTGTCCGCAAAAACGGGTGAGGGCCTAGAGGCCTTACGCTTGCAATTGTTGCAGTGGGCAGGCTGGGAGCAGCCCACCGAGGGGCTATTCACGGCGCGCAAGCGGCACGTTCGTGCGTTGCATGCGGTGGGGGAGCATCTGGTACTGGCGCGCGAGTGGCTGGATTTAGGTGGCGATCAGCTTGACCTACTCGCCGAGGAGCTGCGGCTGGCCAACGTTGCGCTGGGTGAGATTACTGGGGAGTTCAATGCCGACGATTTATTGGGCGAGATATTCTCCCGCTTTTGTATCGGTAAATAAGCCGCGCTTTGTTCAGTGACCTTCAAAGTCAACCAGTGTGAACAGGGGTAAACCGGCACGCCGCAATTGCGCGGAGCCACCCAACTCTGGCAAATCGACAATCGCCGCGCCTTCGACCAAGATGCCGCCCAGTTTTTCTATTAGCTGCTTACCGGCCATCATGGTTCCGCCGGTGGCAATCAGGTCATCGACTAATAAGACGCGTTGGCCGGCCTCGATGGCATCGGTGTGCAACTCAACGGTGGCGCTCCCGTACTCAAGCTCATAGGTTTGCGAAATAGTGGTGAAAGGCAACTTTCCTTTTTTGCGGATAGGCACAAAGCCGACGCCTAGCTCATACGCCAATACCGAGCCGATGATGAACCCGCGCGCGTCAAGGCCAGCGACAACGTCCGGCCGCATGGACGCCGCCATATAGCGGTGTACAAAGGCATCGATCAAGACGCGAAAAACCTGCGGCTGACTCAATAGGGGTGTGATGTCGCGAAAGGCAACGCCGGGCGCAGGCCAATCGTTAACCGTTCGAATGTGTTGCCTAAGAAATTGTGTGGTGTCCATGATGGCCTTCTACCTAACCGGTTAGTAAACGCGCTTCAGCCAAGGCCAGGGCGCCGGGCGTACCGCTCAAAACCACGACATCATTCGCCAGTATTTGCTGATCCTCGTCTGTCTGCGTTAACTGCACGCCATATCGACGAATGCACACCAAGCGCGCCCCGAGTGTTTGAAGTGACAGCTGTGCGACCGACCGGCCAATTGCGTGCGCGGTATCGGGAATGGCAAAACTTTTCAGTCGCTCTTGGTCGATCTCATTAACGGTATCGTCGTCGGCGCCGTGGAAATAGCCTCTGAGCAAACCATAGCGCGCCTCGCGTTGATTTTGTACGAGGCGAATAACGCGCCGTGTGGGCACCCCCACCAAGGCCAACGCGTGCGATGCCAGCATCAGACTTCCCTCGATGGCTTCAGGCACCACTTCGGTTGCGCCCGCCTTTAGCAGGTCTTCAATATGATGGTCGTCCACGGTGCGCACGATGACGGGGACATGGGGCGCGTGCTCTTTGGTGTGGAGTAACACCCGGAAAGCGGCGCTGGGTTCTTTGTAGGTTACGACGACTGCACTGGCTCTGGCAAGACCAGCCGCCATCAGGGCCTGCAGCCGCGCGGCATCGCCAAAGACGACGGTGTCACCCGCTGCAGCAGCCTGCTTAACGCGGTCGGGATCAAGGTCCAGTGCCATGTACGGAATGTTCTCTCCCTGCAGCATGCGGGCCAAGTTTTGACCGCTTCGTCCGTAGCCACAAATGACCACATGGCGGTTGACGGTCATCGCTTGTCTGGCGATGGTCGTCATTTGTATGGACTGCATGGTCCAGTCCGCCCCAGCCAGTCGCGCCACAGCCGCATCGCTGTACATGATGATGAACGGCGTTGCCATCATTGACAGAACCATGGCCGCCAAAATCGGATTGAGCATTTCCGGGGCGATGAGGTTGCGCTGTGAGGCGAGGGTGAGCAACACAAAACCAAACTCGCCAGCTTGTGCTAAATACAGGCCTACCCGTGTTGAGGTGCCTACCGGCGCACCCCACAGCCGTGATAGACCGGCGATCGCAAGAAACTTAAAGATGACCGGCAACGTGGTCAAGGCCAGCACCAAGGGCCAGCGCTCCAAGACAATGCGCCAGTCAAGGAGCATCCCAATGGTGATGAAAAACAAGCCGATCAATACATCATGAAACGGGCGAATGTCCGTCTCCACTTGGTGCTTAAACTCGGTGTCCGAAATGAGCATGCCGGCCACGAATGCACCCAAGGCCAGTGACAGACCCGCATGTTCGGTCAGCCATGCGAGCCCCAGTGTGATGAGCAGCAGGTTGAGCATGAAGAGCTCGGCACTTTTTCTTTTCACGACCAGGGTCAGCCACCAGCGAATGAAATGCCGCCCTCCAACCAACAGAATGGCAATGAGGGCCACGGCTTTGACCACGGCCAGTGACAAGCTACTAAACATGTCACGGCCTGACTCGCCCAGCGCGGGAATTAGCACCAATAGCGGGACAACAGCCAAGTCTTGAAACAACAACACGCCGACCACGCGCTTGCCATGTTCGGTTTCGAGCTCAGCACGCTCGGCGGTGAGCTTGATCACTACCGCCGTGCTGCTCATGGACATCACGCAGCCTAGGGCCAACGCCGTCTTCCAATCCATTAACCAGCCACTAGGCCACAGCCACGCCAAGGCCAACGACCCCAGAGTTGCCGCGACCATGGTGACGATCACCTGCGAGGCGCCGAGGCCGAACACGTGTTTACCCATGGTCTTGAGCTTGGTTAGACTGAATTCCAGCCCGATGACAAACATCAAAAACACCACGCCGAATTCAGCTAAATAACGAAGACCGGCAGAGTCTTGCGTCAACGCGAGGGCATTGGGCCCGATCAAAATGCCAACCGTTAAGTAACCCAAAATAGGTGGCAACCGCAGGTAACGACACACAACGACGCCCAGCACAGCGGCTAGGAGGTAGAGCAACGTGACATCGAATGCGTTCATCCCAACATGTTAGCGGTTCTAATCTGCGAACGAGCACAGCCCCGCATCAATCACCGATAATTCGTACATGACGCTAGCAAAAACACCCCCTTCATTTGACTTGTCGCAAACCGTTACGGTTGCGAAGGCGGCACTCGATATCGAAGCCAACGCATTACGGCAGGCGGCGGACCGCCTGGACGGCGGCTTTACGGCGGTTGTTGCGCGCATCCTTGCCTGCACGGGACGTGTGGTGGTGATGGGTATGGGGAAAAGTGGCCATGTGGGCAACAAAATTGCAGCGACGTTGGCGTCTACCGGGACGCCGGCATTTTTTGTCCATCCGGGTGAAGCGAGCCACGGGGATTTGGGCATGATCACGGCCGATGACTTGGTCTTGGCGGTCAGTAACAGCGGTGAGAGCGATGAGCTGAATGCCGTGTTGCCTGTGATCAAGCGCATGGGCATTGGCTTGATCGCGCTAACAGGAGGCGCGGACTCGTCGTTGGCCCGCTATGCGGATGGGGTGCTGAACAGCGCTGTCGACAAAGAGGCATGCCCCCTCAACTTGGCGCCAACTGCGAGCACCACGGTGCAAATGGCATTGGGTGATGCGCTGGCGATCGCCCTGCTGGATGCACGCGGATTCAAGCCAGCAGACTTTGCGCGCTCGCACCCAGGAGGCGCACTGGGCCGCAAGTTACTCACCCACGTACATGACATCATGCGTACAGAGGGGCAGATACCCTCGGTGACACCGGAGGCGACGGGCTTAGAGGTCATGCGCGAGATGAGCGACAAGGGTCTGGGTGCAACCGCGATTGTGAATAGTCAAAACCAACCGGTGGGCATATTCACCGATGGTGATTTACGACGACTGCTTGAAGGCGGCGGTGACCTCCGAGCGATGACGGCAGCGACGCTGATGCGCAATGCCCCGCGTGTGATCCCGATGGACGCTTTGGCGGCGGAGGCCGCAGATGTCATGGAGGCCAATGCGGTGACCAGCCTATTGGTGGTTGATGGCGATGGCCGCTTGGTCGGCGCCCTCAATGCCAACGACTTGATGCGTGCCAAAGTCATCTAATAGGAGAATTACGGTATGACGATGACGCCTAAGACACGGTTTAAGCCAGCGGACCTGCAACGTGCAAAAGATGTAAAAGTCGTCTTTTTTGATGTTGATGGCGTCTTAACCGATGGTGGACTATGGTTTTCCGAAGCGGGTGAGACCTTAAAGCGGTTCCATACGCTGGACGGCCATGGCCTCAAGTTGTTGCAGCGTTGTGGCGTCACGCCGGTGATTATTACGGGGCGCGACTCAGGCGCATTGCGCAACCGCTTGGGCGCGCTGGGTGTGCTGCATGCGGTTTACGGAACAGAAGACAAGTTGCCTGCAGCCCAAGCCAAGCTGGCGGCGCTGGGCTTAGACTGGTCAGCTGCGGCGGCGATGGGTGATGACTGGCCTGACTTACCCATGTTGCGGCGAGCGCCCTTGGCCTGTGTGCCTGCCTCCGGCCACCCCGATGTGCTGGCGGTGGCCAACTACGTGCCGCAGGCCGGCGCTGGGTGCGGCGCCGTGCGCGAGCTCTGCGACTTGGTGTTAACGGCCAACGGTGCCTACCCGGCTTTGCTGGATGAGGCGGGCCACTAACCCATGGCGCCACCTGTTGTGACTGCGCTGAACGCGCTAGCGCCCCCCGAGGGGCAGGGCGTCAGAGGTCAAGTCCGAACTCGCCCGCTTCATAGTGCACTGGATGCACTCGTGGCCTATGTGCCTTTGGCCTTGATGGTTGGCTTGGCGGGGGCGTCTTTTTGGTTGTTGCGGGTAACGCCGACGTTTGAGGTGTCAGCGCCGAGCGCAGTGCGCAGCAACGTGCCTGACGATTACCTCGTCAACTTCGTGTCGCGCAGCTTCAATGAAGCGGGGCAGTTAACGGCAGAGGTATTTGGCGATACCGGAACGCACGTACCGGCGACCGGGAACATGCTGATCACCAATCCGCGCATCCGCTCTTGGGGCGATGGTGCTGCCATAACGGTTGGGAGAGCGAAGCGTGCGCTTATTGATGACGGGCAAACCGTTTATGAATTAACAGGCAACGCGGTGGTTACGCACATTCGGCCGAATCGCGAACAGGTGGTTATAGAGGGCGAGCACCTACGTATGGACACGGGCACCGACATACTCAGAGCCTTAACGCCATCGCGCGTGACCAGCGGCAAAGATGTGGTGACTGGCGACAGCATGGTCTTCCAGAACGTGACGGGCATTACGGAGTGGCAGGGGCACGTACGCGCCGTTTTTCAGCCACGCACCCAATAAAAAACCGGCTGACACGAGGTGTGAGCCGGTTTCAAAGCGAACGCCACGAGGGCGCTGGCAGTATCAGGGCTTAGTAGCCACCGCGACCGCCACCACCACCACCGCCGCCATCACGTCGGCCACCGCCGCCGTATGGGCTGCGGAAACCGTCATTGCCGCCACCGAAACCGCCGGTGCGGGGGGGACGTGGCTCCATTGGACGTGCTTCGTTAACGACCAAATTGCGGCCGCCTAAAGCTTGGCCGTTCATGCCATTGATTGCGGCTTGTGCTTGCGCATCATCAGCCATTTCGACAAAACCGAAACCTTTTGAGCGGCCGGTGTCACGTTCCATCATGACTTTGGCGCTGGTGACCGTGCCGAACTCGCCAAAAGATTGGCTAAGGTCGTCATCACGGACGGTGTAAGGCAGGTTGCCGACGTACAGTTTGTTGCCCATCTTGGGACTCCTCAAAAAAACACACTACTAAAGCGATGGAAGTCCCACAAGCACAAACTAAATTGACTTCGTCGGGGCGCGCAAAACTGGCCTATCACCTCAAACACGCGCAACATCCTCGTTGCGCTAACTTATTATCACGGGAAAACAACGACTTAGTGTTAATCTGTCGAGACGCGCGTCGTAATTGCCCGCAAAGTGTGGCGGCAATGCCGATTTGCCGCCGCCTTCTACGTGTTTTCCCGAGTGCTTACCAGTTGGTTTCACGTTCCGGGGTGGCGCTGATGTGATGAATGGTCAGGTCGGCGCCTGCGTATTCCTCTTCAGCTGATAGGCGCAGGCCCATGGCGGCGCGCAGCACCGCATACACAACAAAGCCGCCCGCCACGGCCCAGATCAACCCCATGAGGGAGCCGATCACTTGGGTCATAAACGACACGCCGCCCAGTCCGCCAAAGCTGGTGGACCCAAAGATCCCCGCGGCAATGCCGCCCCATGTGCCGCATAAGCCGTGTAATGGCCACACACCTAAGACGTCATCGATTTTCCATTTGTTTTGTACGCGGGTAAATAACCAAACAAAGAGTAAGCCCGCAACCACCCCGACCATGAGTGCGCCCAGGGGATGCATGATGTCCGAGCCCGCACAGACGGCCACCAAGCCGGCCAGGGGGCCGTTGTGAACGAAGCCCGGGTCATTTTTGCCAGCGATGAGTGCTGCCAAGGTGCCACCCACCATGGCCATTAAGGAGTTCACGGCAACCAGGCCAGAAATATTTTCTAGCCGTTGTGCACTCATCACATTGAAGCCAAACCAGCCGACGCACAATATCCAAGCGCCCAGCGCAAGGAAAGGAATGCTTGACGGTGGGTGTGCGCTGAGTGAGCCGTCTTTACGATAACGGTTATGGCGGGCGCCCAACAGCAATACCGCAGGCAGAGCGATCCAACCGCCCACGGAGTGGACGACAACTGAGCCAGCGAAGTCGTGGAACGCCGCACCAAACTGCGCTTCCAGCCACGCTTGTACGCCGAAATTGCCATTCCACATGATGCCCTCAAAGAACGGGTAAACGAATCCGACGATGACGGCGGTGGCAATCAATTGCGGCCAAAACTTGGCGCGCTCAGCGATGCCGCCAGAGATAATCGCGGGAATTGCTGCGGCAAATGTCAGCAGGAAGAAGAACTTCACCAGCTCATAACCATTTTGCTGGGCGAGCTGCTCCGCGCCTATAAAGAAGTGCGTGCCGTATGCGACACCGTAGCCCACCAGAAAATAGACCACCGTTGAAACGGAGAAATCCACCAAGATCTTGACCAAGGCGTTAACTTGGCTTTTCTTGCGAACGGTTCCCAACTCAAGGAACGCGAAACCCGCATGCATAGCGAGCACCATGATGCCGCCAAGGAGTATAAATAGCGCGTCTGCGCCCTGTTGTAGTGCGTCCATACCGTGATTTCCTGGTGCTTATGTTTGTTTTTGGTGCAAAAATGGGCGCTTTAAGCCCTGCGCCCAAAAAGCAAGCAATTTATGCGCCAAAACCATGACTGGCGCGCTGGATTGGTGCGGCGGTTGAGACGGTCGTTTGGCCCGGGTGCCAAGCGTGCTGGGCGTGCTGGGGCCAGGCATTGCTATACTGTCATTGCGCTGATTTGCTCCGGCTTGCGGGCGCCTTTTATAAATTCAGCTAAAAACGGACCGCTCAGGCACCACCCGGCCCCGTTTTTGGTTCACCGGGTTTTTTGTGCCATGCCACTAATTGCCGAAACTAAAACGCTGCGTATCAGCGAGCCGCTCGCGTTGCAGAGTGGCGCGGTCTTGCCCAGCTACGAGATAGCCTACGAGACGTATGGGGAATTGTGTGCTGATAAGAGCAACGCCGTACTCATTTGCCACGCCCTGAACGCCTCGCACCACGTTGCGGGTGTGTATGTTGAGGAAGATGGCACGGTGCGAGCTAAAAGCGAAGGGTGGTGGGACAACATGGTGGGCCCAGGCAAACCCGTTGATACCGATCGATTTTTTGTGATTGGTGTTAACAACATCGGCTCTTGTTTCGGCTCGAGTGGGCCGACAACGCTTAACCCCGAAACGGGCCGGATGTGGGGCGCCGACTTCCCCGTTGTGACGGTAGAGGACTGGGTCAATGCGCAGGCGGCGTTACTAGATGCCTTAGGCATTGCGCAGTTGGCCGCCGTGATGGGCGGCAGCTTGGGCGGTATGCAGGCAACGAGTTGGGCCATGCAGTATCCGGACCGTGTGCGCCATGCGGTTGTCGTAGCGAGTGCGGCTAACTTAACCGCTGAAAACATTGCCTTCAACGAGGTGGCTAGACGCGCGATCGTGACCGACCCTGACTTTCACGAGGGCCATTACCACGCGCATGACACATTGCCACGCCGTGGCTTGCGTATCGCGAGGATGATTGGACACATCACCTATCTGAGTGACGACGTGATGAACGAGAAATTTGGTCGCCGTTTGCGCCAACTCGCGAACGACGTAACCCAAGCGGCAACCGGGCCAGAACGGGATTTCCAGTTCAGCACGCAGGCTGTTGAGTTTGAAATTGAAAGTTATTTGCGCTATCAGGGGGATAAGTTTGCGGAATACTTTGACGCCAACACCTACTTGCTGATCACCCGCGCATTGGATTATTTTGACCCCGCCAAGTCCTACGGCGGCAGCCTTACGGCGGCCCTTGGGCAGGTGAAGGCCTCGTTTCTAGTCGTGAGTTTTACGACGGATTGGCGCTTCGCACCCAGTCGCAGTCGTGAGCTGGTGCGTGCCTTGCTGCATAACCAGCGGCGGGTGTCGTATGCGGAGATAGACGCCCCGCACGGCCATGATGCATTCTTGTTGGACGATGGGCGCTACCACAGCGCGGTTCGTGCGTACTTTGACAAAGAGGTGTCCCATGAGCGGTGATGACAGCATGTTGGCGCTCGCCGCCTTGGTCCCGGTGGGTGCGCGGGTATTGGACTTGGGCTGTGGGGATGGCCGCTTTTTGGCGCATTTGCAAAACACACGGCAATGCCATGGCTATGGCGTCGAAATCGATGACAGTAAAGTAGCGGCTTGTATTGCCCGTGGTGTGAATGTGTTGCAGTTGAATTTGGACGAGGGCCTTCAAATGTTTGAAGACCAGTCGTTTGATGTGGTGTTGCAATTGGATACCTTGCAGCACCTACGCAACGCCGAGGTCATGTTGCGGGAGACGGCGCGTGTTGGGCGTATTGGTATTGTTTCTTTCCCGAACTTCGCCCACTGGCCCAACCGCTTGCAAGTCTTGTTGGGTCGCATGCCGGTCACCAAGCGTTTGCCGTATCAGTGGTACAACACGCCCAACATTCGCGTGGGTACATTTGCCGACTTCGAGGTGCTCGCCCAGGCCAACAACCTACGCATCGCCGAAGGGTTTGGTTTGCATGGCGGTACGCCGCGCCGTTGGCTACCTAACCTCACCGCCAGTACGGCGGTATTCAAGTTTCATACCTAAAGCGCCGCACCCGCGCAAGCGTTAAGCCGACGGCGCAGGTGGCGCGCGGTGTTGCAGGGCTAGCCACCACAGACCCATTCCCGTTAATGCAACGGGGAGTATGGCGCCCACGTTGAGCCAAGCCCAGCCTTGGGTAGAGATCACCGCACCGGAGGCAAAAGAGCTGACGGCCATACACACAAACGTGACGAAATTAATAGCGCCTTGCGCCTTGTCCTTCTCCTCGGGTCTATAGGTTTCTAGCGCCAACGCGGTGCCACCCGTGAACAAAAAGTTCCAACCGATACCCAGCACAAACAGAGCGATGGTGAAATGCGTGAGGTCTTCACCAGTCAGTGCAATCGCGATACAGGCTAGGTTGAGTAAGACGCCCACGCCCATGATGCGCAACACGCCAAAACGCTGTATCAAGTGACCGGTGAAAAAGCCAGGCGCAAACATCCCGATGACATGCCATTCCAGCACCACTGCCGTGTTGTCAAAGCTCATACCGCAGACTTGCATGGCCAAAGGCGTGGCGGCCATGAGCAGGTTCATCACGCCGTAGCCGAGTGCCGCACCGCCGACGGCGATGATAAAGACGGGTTGACGCATGATCACACGCAAGGGTCGCCCGACGGCGTCATTGGGGCCGCGCTTGGGGACTTCAGGGAAGCGAATTTTACCGACTACAAAGAGCGACAGCACGCCGGCAACCGCCAAGGCAATGTAGGCTCCCGTAAAAGGGGTGCTGGTTAAGTCGCGGGTGTAGGCGGCCATATTAGGCCCGACGATCGCCCCCGCTAAGCCACCAGCTAAGACCAGTGAAATGGCTTTTTCTTTGGCCATGCTGCCAGCCAGCTCGGCCGCAGCAAATCGATAAAGCTGGGCGTTGGCGCTGTAGTAACCCGCCAGCATCGTTGCCGCAATCAGCAAGTAGAACGTCTGCCATACGGTGGCAAGGGCACAAAGTAAGGCCGAGGCGATTGCGGCAAGTAAGCCCAGTTGGAACGAGACGCGTCGGCCCCAACGCTGCTGCGACTTCGCCACCAAGCCGGTAGACAAGGCACTGCCCACCACGTAGCCGGTAATCGGCAATGTGGCCATCCAGCCAACGGGTGCAAGGGCCAAACCAACCAAGCCGTTGATGCCAATAAACACCACGTTGTTGGTGAGAAAGAGGCCCTGAGCTAGTGCGAGCAACCAGAGATTACGGTTCATATATGTCCACGCGCATGCCTCGCAGCCGCCAAAATATTAGTGATAGCTAATATTCTACCGTCACCATCCCATGTGTGGGGGCTTAACTTGGCGCACGCTTTCAGCCGAGGTGACCGAAATGCATCAGTGCCGCCAACGCAGCGGTTTCGGTGCGCAACACGCGCGGACCGAGCTGGACCCGGGCAAAGCCTTGTTGCTGGGCGCTGGCTTCTTCCTCTGGCGTCAGACCGCCTTCAGGCCCGATTAGCGCGCGCGTGGCACCGGACGCCGGCGTCACGCTACCGGCCGTCTGCGTGTCTGTGAGGGATAGAACAACACGGTGTGCATCCACGTCGCCTGTTGTGGGTAGCGCCTGATCGCGTAGCCACTGCGCTAGCGTGACTGGTGCGTCGACAACGGGCACTTGGTTGCGCCCGCATTGCTCACACGCCGCGATAGCGACCGCCCGCCAATGCGCTTGTTTCTTTTGGGCCCGCTCGCCTTGTAGACGCACGACGTTGCGCTGTGCCATGAGTGGGGTGATGCGTTGGACGCCCAGCTCGGTGGCTTTTTCAACCAACCAGTCCATGCGCTCATTGGCGGGCATGCACACGGCCAGATGCACCGCGTGAGCGGCTTCACGCTCGTGGGGTTGGTGGGTGCCGACAAGCACGTCGACCGCTTGCCTACCCATGGCTGTAATCGTGGCCTCGAACTCACCCCCACGTCCATCAAATAGGGTGACCGCCATACCCGGTTGCATACGCAGGACCTGTATGTGACGACTTGCCTCGCGCGGTAGGCCAAGTGCGGTGTGTGTCAACAACGGGTCGGGGCAATAAATACGCGGCACTTACTCGCCCTCTATCGCATCTAACAAGCGCAGCAGGGGCTTCAGCTCTATGTAGCGCCCCGCCGTCGCACGGGCGTACTGAATGAAGCGGGGCGTGTCCGCGAGGTATTTGGGTTTTCCGTCGCGGAGACTGAGGCGCGCAAAAATACCCAGAATCTTGAGATGCCGTTGTAACCCCATCCACTCCACCGCTTTGAAAAATGAACCAAAGTCATTGGCCCAATCACCGTGGTTCAGCAAGCCGGCAACGCGCGCACGCTCCCAGTAGCGGATGGTGATGTCAATAACGAAGTCATCGTCCCAGGTCCAAAAAGCGTCTCGCATTAGGCTGGCAATGTCGTAGGTAACGGGACCCATGACGGCGTCCTGGAAGTCAACAATGCCCAAGCGGCCATCGGGCCCGACAAGCAGGTTTCTGGGCATGTAGTCACGGTGCACATAGACCTGTGGGGCATCGAGGTTGTGCGCGATCAGGCGCTCAAAGCTGGTGTGTAGCACCTGCGCTTGGGTCTCACTCAGGGCGTAGCCTTTGTGCTGCGCGACATACCACTCAGGGAAAAGCATCAATTCACGTCGGAGTAGCGGCGCATCGTAGGGGGGGAGTACCCCAGGCTCGCTAGCGAGTTGCCAGCGCACCAATAGGTCAATCGCCTCCTCCATGAAAACGCGAGCAACTCGGGGCTCGGCAAAAGGTGCTCCTGGAATAGCGGCATTGGCGTTAGGTGTGCTGAGAACGTCTAAGAGTGTGTGCTGTCCCAAGTCGCTCAGCAAGAGGAAGCCGTGGGCCTCGTCCCACGCCAATATGTCCGGTGCGGGCAACTGCGCTTTGGCAAGTAGCTCGGCGACCTGCACAAAGGGTGCGGCGTTTTCGCTTTGCGGGGGGCTGTCCATAACGATGACCGTATGCGCCGCCTGCCCCAACCGGTGTGCTCGAAAATAACGGCGGAAACTGGCATCTGCGGAAGCCACCTGCAGGCTACTCGCGTCAATTTGGTGGGTGTTGCAGACGGACGAGAACCACTGGTCAAATGCCTGCTTGCGTGGTTCAGAGGGCCAACTTATTGCGGGAAAAGGGGCGTTTACCATAGGTTGTTGGTTGGACGACTCAGGGTCGGCCCGGTCCGTAGGATAATGTTGACGTAATTGTAAGGGGCGGCGCACAGACGCGCGCCTTACGCAGCGTGCCCTCACAAGGCATTTCGGCCAAAATCGACCGAATTTTATTTAGCTTTTGACTTGATTGTTGCCTCGATGGCCTTGCCTACCTTTTCGCGCACTCAGATTTTCAAAGCCATCTGCGCATGGCGGCCACTGTTGCCCGCCGGCCTCGCTTTGATGGCGCTGCACGTGCCTGCGCAAGCGAGCGACGGGCTGGTGCTGGAATTGGAGCCATCCGATGCGCTGGTTGAGCAGGTGCGTGGTGCCCAAGACCCCACCCCGACATTTGTCTCCGGCCAGCAAGTGGGCGGGGAGGCCGATGTGTCAACCATCATCACGGGTGATGCGCAATTGCGTCGACGCGGTGTCGTGATTCAAGCCGACAAGATCGAGCACAACCTCGTAACAGATAACGTGTTAATCGAGGGAAATGTGCGCGTTAACCAGCAAGGCAACCGGTTCACCGGTCCGAAAGCGGAGATCAATATCGGTACCACCGAAGGCTATTTCACGTCGCCAGATTTTGAAATCAACAGCTTGAACGGTGCGGGCCAAGGCCATGGTCGCGCTAGCCTGATTGAGTTCAAAGGCCCCGACCTAACCGAGGCCAAAGACGTCGTTTACTCCACCTGCCCCCGGCCCAGTGCGGGCACGTGGTTGCCCGATTGGGTGGTGACGGCCTCCAGCATCACCTTTGACCAAAACGAAGACACGGGAACGGCGAAAAACGCGGTGTTGCGATTCAAGGGCGTGCCCCTAATTGGCTCACCGTGGATTAGTTTCCCGTTATCAGATGCACGCAAATCGGGCTTCTTGCCACCCACCGTTAACATCGATAACAACAGCGGCTTGGAGCTAACGGTTCCCTACTATCTGAACATTGCGCCCAACCATGACGCGACCCTCTACCCCACGCTGATGAGCAAGCGGGGCGTCGATCTGGCGGGTGAATACCGGTACCTCGGCACCGCATACAGCGGTCGGCTGCGCGCCGCCTACATGCCCAACGACAGCTTGCGCGACCAAGACCGCTGGGGCTGGGCTTGGCAGCATCAGCAAGGCCTGAAGGCGTCCGGGTTGCCGCTCACACTGCGGACCAACATAAACCAAGTCAGTGACGGTGACTATTGGCGTGACTTCCCCCGCACCACCACCTCTTTGACTGAGCGCTTACTCGCGAATGACGTTGCGTTGACCACGGGCGAGAATCTGTGGAGCGCCAGTGCCGGCGTGTATAAGTGGGAGACCTTGCAAACGTCGGACACCGACGCGATTACGCCGCCATACGACCGCTATCAACTCGCGTACCGTGTGGGCTCACGCGGAAACAAAGGTCAATTGGCGGGTCTGGACTGGTCGGTTGAAACCGAGCTTACCGAGTTCGACAGGCCAGACATTAACACCCTAGACGGGACGCGGACGGTGGTGGTGGCAAATACCTCACACCGCTTTGAGACATTGGGTGGTTACCTGCAACCTGCCTTGCGCGTACACAGCCGCCACTATGACTTGGACACGGCTTTGACCTCGGGGGACTGGTCGGGTCGGCGCCGAGCGTCAGTCACCGTTCCGACACTTAGTTTGGATGGCGGCGTGGTGTTTGAGGCGGATCGCGGTTTGAGCAAACAAACCTTGGAGCCGCGTTTTCTATTCGCGCAGACGCCTTACCGCAAACAAGATGGACTGCCCAACTACGACTCGGGTGAGACGGACTTCAATTTGTCCAGCATTTACTCCCCGTATGCCTTTTCTGGCAACGACCGCATTGCGGATGGCCGCAACGTGACCATGGGCCTGACCTCACGGTGGTTCAACGAAAATGGGCGCGAGGTCTTCAATGTGACGGCTGCACAACGGCTGCGCTTGCGTGATCAGTTCCAAGGCATTGCCGATGGCGCGGCCGTGCAAACGGAGCGCTTAAGCGACGTGCTGCTAGGCGGCGCATACAACCCGTCCGACAGGTGGCGCTTGGATGGCGTTGCGCAACTTGATCAAGATACGAACCGGTACACCCGGGTAACGGCGCGTGCGACCTATCACCCAGGGAGTTACCGCACGGTCAGCCTTGCTTACCGCCTGCAGCGTGATGTTAGCGAGTTGTGGGACGTGTCATGGCAGTGGCCATTGAATGACCTGTGGGGCGACGCCGGGAGCGATCTGGGGCAAGGTCGCGGCTTAGGCGCCCCGCGCTGGTATAGCGTTGGCCGTGTGAACTACAGCCAAACGGACGGGCGCATCGCGGACATGGTGACGGGTTTAGAGTACGACGCGGGGTGTTGGTTGGGACGCGTTGTCTTGGAGCGCACACAAACCTCTGCGTCAGAGGCTAATGACCGAATCCTCTTCCAGTTGGAATTTGTTGGTTTCTCGCGTGTGGGTGCAAACCCGTTGGAAACGCTAAGTAACAATATTCCTCGTTATCAGTATTTGCGGCAAGAAGTGAATCCACCCAGTCGATTCCAGAACTACGATTGATCCCTGAGCTTATGTCTTTGAAATGTCACGACGAATCGCGCGGCTTGGTCGCGCGCATGCGGTTGGGCTCAGCCTCGCTTTGGATGCTTTGCTGTTTGTCGACAGCTGCGCTGGCGGCAGCGCCAGCCAAGCCCGGCGCAGAGGTCGGCCCCGCGTTGTCCGATCGCATTGTGGCCGTGGTGAATGACGCGCCCATCACTTGGTTTGAGTTGTTACAGCGAACCGCGGCTGTCGCCCGCGAAAACCGTGTGGCCGAGTCCCCCGCCCTGCGTAAACAGGTGCTCGAGCAGTTGATTGACCAGCGCGCACAGGTCCAGGCTGCGCGTCAAGAAGGCATTGTGGTCTCCGAGGAGGAGATTGACAACGCGGAAAGGGTGGTTGCCGGCAACAACAAAATGAGCGTGGCGTCCTTGCGCGCGGCGGTCGCGACAGATGGCTTGTCGGTGCTGTCTTTCCGTCAACAACTCAGTGACCAGTTAGCGGTGCAGCGCATGCGTGAGCGTTTTGTGAGCGCAGACAGTCGCAGCAGTCAAGCCGACATTGACGCTTTCTTGGAAGCGCAAGCGGCGCCAGATGGTGCAGCGCCTCCACCGCAGTTGCGGTTGGCGCAGATATTTTTCCCTATCCGCGAGGATGCGACCGCAACAGAGAAAGACGCAGTGATGGCCAGCGTGGACCGTGTGCGTGAGGCGCTGAACAAAGGCGAGTCATTTGCCGCGTTGGCGGTGACGTTCTCGAAAGCGCCTGAGGGTGTCAACGGCGGTGATATGGGTGTTCGCAACGTCGCTGATTATCCCGCGCTGTTTGCCGACGCCACGGCGGCGCTGGCGGTTGGGGCGGTCAGTGCGCCCGTGACCAGTGGTGCTGGCGTGCATTTGTTGAAGGTGTTGGGCCGTCCGCTTGCAAAGGCCCAGATGACGGCCAGCCAGACACGGGCCCGCCACATTTTGTTGCAAACAGGGCCGCAGTTGTCTGAGCAGCAAGCGATTCAAACGTTGCGTGATGTTCGTGCGGAGTTGCTAGCGGGCAAGCGCGATTTCGCCGCCCTGGCAAAGGCGTATAGCCAAGATGGTTCCGCCGCAGGCGGCGGTGATTTGGGCTGGGTGGATGCGGGCGCTTTTGTGCCTGAGTTTGAGGGCCCCATGAACCGCCTCGCCGTAAGCGAGGTGAGTGAGCCCGTGGTGTCGCGTTTCGGTGTGCACCTGATTGAGGTATTGGATAGGCGGCGTGTGCCGCTGAGCGAAGAGGCTCAAAACGAGGCTGTCAGCAACCTCTTGCGTCAAAAGGCGGCCGATGAGGCATTCGCGAAATGGACTGCGGAGGCCCGTGCCAGGGCCTACGTGGACATTCGCGAGTGGCGCGAGTGAGGGCTGGATACAAAGCGGTGCTCGCCCGCTGCATGCTGACGGGCTGCCAAGAATGAGACACGTTGCACGCAAGCGCTTCGGACAACACTTCTTAACCGATGGCGGCATCATTGAGGGGATTGTCGACGGCATCAGCCCGTCCGTTGACGACCACATGGTAGAGATCGGCCCCGGCTTGGGTGCCTTGACCGTGCCCCTGTTGCGCCAACTCAAGCATCTAACCGTCGTCGAATTAGACCGGGACTTGGTGACGCGCTTGCAAGCCAACCCGCAGTTAACCGTGATTGACCAAGACGTGTTGCGGGTGGACTTTCTGGGCATTGCACAGACAGCACCGGACCGCCCTTTGCGTGTGGTGGGGAACTTGCCGTACAACATTTCAACGCCCATCTTGTTTCACCTTCTGGGTTTTGTTGACGTGATCAAAGACCAGCACTTTATGCTGCAAAAAGAGGTGATTGACCGCATGGTTGCGTCACCCCGTTCGGCGGCATATGGCCGACTATCTGTGATGCTGCAGTGGCGTTATGAGATGGTTAATTTTTTGCATGTCCCACCGCAGAGCTTCGATCCTCCCCCGCGGGTTGATAGTGCGATGGTGCGCATGGTGCCAAAGGCCCAGCCGCCTGTGGTTGATGTGGGCGCTTTTTCTGAAATGGTGCAGATCGCTTTTAGCCAGCGCCGTAAGCTATTGCGTCACACCTTAGGTGCCTGGTTAGAGGCGAAAGGGTACACGGGACCGTTTGATGTCCGCCGCCGGGCAGAAGAGGTTACTGTCGATGAGTATGTGGCGCTGCATCAGGCCGTGCACGGCTCGCGATAACTGGCGCGGTACAGGCCAAAAAAAGCCAGCAGTGTTTGCTGGCTTTTCTACGCTAGGCTAAGCCTGAGCACCTAGGCGGCTGTTAACCAGTAGCCTGCGTTAAATGGACTGCTCATGCGCAAGGCCATTGGGCTAACGTCTACCAACTTATCGGTGGGCATGGGCTCTTCACCACCTTCCAGATTAATGGCAACCGTTTCCCCCGTCGCCGCGCGTGCAACTGCGAACGAGTAGAAGCAACGGAAAGGCACTTTGCGGTCATTCCAGTAGTCCGCCGCATCGCGGAAGATGTCCAGCAACTGCTCGCGTGCTTCTTTGTCAAATTTCGAGTGCGATGGGATGTGCTCCAAAACCGCCACGAAACCAGTCTGGGGCCCAGACTTGTGCAGGGTGTCTGTGATAGCGCTATACAGCGTATCAAAGCTTTTGTTGCTGCTAGCCGGTAGCGTGTACTGCGCGTTGATGAGGTCGAGCACGTCCTGCTTCACTTGGGCTTTGCCCACGTTAGCGTAGAGGAAGTGATGCCCCAAAAACTCAGCAGCGCGCTGCAACTCGCTCACACGGTGTGCGCGAATAGATTGAACAATGTTTGTACGAACCGTACGAAGTGGCGTATCCATCTCCGCTTCTTTCTTTTCAATAAACAATTAAAGCTAGGCCATCGCGAAAAAGTACGCCACACCCTGAAGGGCGCCGCACTGTGGTGCGTGACCAGCAGGAACGACAATTAGCAAACTTTTTCGGTACAAAAGATCCAAAGGCAATCAGCAAATGTGACCACCTTTTGATCATCAAGGGTTAACCCTGAAAGTAAGGCGAGAGTTTGCCTGATTCTCGCCAAAAACGCAAGCTTGTTTCCTACAGACAGGCGCTATCGGCCTCAGACAGGCGGGAACCCAGGCCCCAAGTTGCCTAAAAAATAAGCAAACCCGGGGCGAAGAGCTTAATTCCGTTGTACGTTTGCATCAGCGACGGTGAGTGCCGTCATATTCACGATGCGGCGTACGGTCGTGCTGGGGGTCAGGATGTGCACGGGCTTACGGGCACCCAACAGAACAGGGCCGATGGCAATGCCGCCGCCAGAGGTGGTTTTGAGCAGGTTGTAGGCGATGTTGGCGGCATCAATGTTGGGAAGCACCAGCAAATTGGCCTCGCCGCGTAGCAGGCTGTCAGGCATTAACTTATCACGGGCTGCGGCATCGAGTGCCACATCACCGTGCATCTCCCCATCGACCTCCAGCCAAGGCGCTTGCTCCTTGAGCAAGGCCAGGGTTTGCCGCATCTTGACCGCGCTGGGTTGATTGGAGGAGCCAAAGTTGGAGTGCGATAACAAGGCTACCTTGGGCGTGATGCCGAACCGCCGCATTTCTTCCGCGGCCGCTAACGTAATCTCGGTGAGCGCTTCAGCGGACGGGTCATAGTTCACGTGTGTGTCGACTAAGAACACTTGCCGGCCGGGTAGCATCAGGCCGTTCATGCAGGCGTAGGTGGTCGCGCCATCGCGCTTACCAATGACCGGATCGATGTAGTCCAGGTGATTGAGTGTGCTCCCCCATGTCCCACAAATTAGGCCGTCAACATCGCCGTTTTCTAACAACATAGACCCGATCAGCGTCAGCCTTCTGCGCATTTCAATTTTGGCCAGTTGCTGGGTAACCCCATGCCGCGCTGTTTTTCGGTGGTATTGCTGCCAAAAAGCGTGATACCGGTCATCTTGCTCAACGTTGACAACGTCATAGTCCACGCCCTCCTTCAGTCGCAGGCCGAACTTCTGAATGCGTTGGACGATGACGGCGGGCCGACCAATGAGCGTGGGTCTGGCCAGCCCCTCGTCGGAGACCACTTGGCAAGCGCGTAACACGCGCTCTTCCTCGCCTTCAGCATAGGCCACCCGCTTAATCTGTGCGGCTTTAGCTGCCGCGTAGATCGGCTTCATGAGGGTGCCGGATGCAAATACAAAACTCTGCAGGCGCTCCATATACGCCGCCATATCGGCAATCGGCCGCGTGGCGACGCCGCTGTCCATTGCTGCTTGCGCCACAGCCGGTGCGATCTTAATCATCAACCGCGGATCGAAAGGCTTGGGAATCAGGTACTCGGGACCAAAGGTCAGTTGCTCACCGATGTAGGCCGCCGCAACGACCTCGCTTTGCTCGGCCTGCGCAAGCTCCGCAATCGCGTGTACCGCCGCGACTTCCATTTCGTCGGTAATGGTGGACGCACCCGCGTCCAAAGCACCCCGAAAGATGTAGGGGAAGCACAGAACGTTGTTGACCTGGTTGGGGTAGTCCGTGCGGCCCGTTGCCATAACGGCGTCGTCACGGACGGTGCGGACTTCTTCTGGCAGAATTTCCGGCGTTGGGTTGGCCAAAGCGAAAATCAAAGGCCGCTCGTTCATGGCGGCAACCATTGCTGGCTTCAGCACACCCGCGGCAGACAAGCCCAAAAACACGTCGGCACCCTGAATAACGTCCGAGAGCGTGCGCAGGTCTGTTTTCTGGGTGAACTGGGCTTTGTCTTCGTCCATGAGTTCGGTGCGGCCTTCGTAAACCAAGCCCCCTAAGTCGGTCACCCAAATGTGCTCGCGCGGTAGGCCAAGCTTTACCAGTAAGTTGAGGCAGGCCAGCGCGGCAGCCCCAGCCCCAGACGTCACCAGCTTGACTTGCTTGATATCTTTACCCAAGACCTTCAGGCCATTCAAAAATGCCGCACCCACCACAATCGCGGTGCCATGCTGGTCGTCGTGGAAAACCGGGATTTTCATACGCTCGCGCAACTTGCGCTCGACGTAGAAGCAGTCTGGCGCCTTGATGTCCTCTAGGTTAATGCCGCCAAAGGTCGGCTCCAGCGCAGCAATGATCTCGACCAGCTTTGCGGGGTCACGTTCATTGATCTCAATGTCAAAAACATCGATGCCTGCGAACTTCTTAAATAAAACACCCTTGCCCTCCATCACGGGCTTGGACGCCAGAGGACCAATGTCGCCCAGCCCCAAAACGGCGGTGCCGTTGGTGATAACACCGACCAGGTTGCCTCGGCTGGTGTAGCGGAACGCATTGGCCGGGTCCGCCACAATCTCTTCGCAGGGCGCCGCTACGCCGGGTGAGTAGGCCAAAGCCAAGTCGCGCTGATTGGTTAGTTGCTTGGTCGCCGCGACCGCAATTTTTCCGGGTGTTGGGAACTCGTGGTAGTCGAGTGCCGCGCGGCGTAATTCGGCATTTTTGCTGTCGTTGGCGGATTTATTTTGTGTCATGGTGTGCTGCGAAAAGGCGCAGAGTAAGCTAGAGCCGTTGATTTTGGCCCAATCATGCGATTGTAGGCAGTTACCTACCGTTTCGTTGGGCTGAATGGGCAGGCTTGGGGTCAGACGCTTTTGACTTTTTGGTCGCAAATACGCTAATCACGCGCGTGTCTTGCCCACTTGCTGCGCGCCATGTCGGCCACGCTGATTTCTTGGCGGCCCGGGTGCAGCGCCAGACAATCACCCGCTTGGAGAGTGCCGGTTTGCTCTACGCGCAAGTAAAACCCGGTGCGCGCCTCGGCGACCATCTCCTTTGCCGCGGTCGCATAGCCGAGCACGGCATTCAATTTGGCACAGGGTTCTCTATGTTGTGTGACGCGAAAGACAACGTTCGCCCCAACCAGCTGGTCGCCAACGAAGACCTCGTGTTCCAACAACCCTTCGATGCTTAAATTCTCCCCCAACCCGCCCATCTCAAGCGGGGTCTCGAAGAGGCCGGGCGCTTGCGCCGCCCGCCGCGCCTGCCAAAACGGTAGGTGTTCAATGGGGTAGGCGTAGACGGCTTGGGAGATGCCCCCGTGATAGGCCAATTCGACCTGCTCGTCGCCGGCGAGCCCCAGGGTACCCACGTGTACCTCGCCTGTTTGCCCTCGCTTATCCATCGCGCTCATGACCGGGCGTCCCCCCACCATCAGGGGACGTGCAATGCCAACATTGACGCTGCGTATCGTGGCGTGACGGAGGGTCATGGGATTAGGGGTCACGCCCGCATGAGCGCCTCAATCTCGTCGATTGCGACCGGCACCTCGCGGGTCAAGAGGGTGCAGCCGTCAGCGGTGACCAAGGCGTCGTCTTCAATGCGAATACCTATGTGGTGAAAGGCCTCGGGCACCTGCTCTGCCGGGCGGATATAGAGGCCGGGCTCAATGGTCAACACCATGCCGGGTACCAGGGGCCGCGTCAGCGGTGTCGCCGGCGCAACGCCAGCTGACGCCTCGCTAAGCGGCTCACTGTAAGCGCCGCAGTCGTGGACATCCAAGCCGAGCCAGTGGCTGGTTCGGTGCATATAAAACGGGCTGTATAGCCGGTTGGCAATCACGTCGTCAACGGTGCCCGCGTCTTGCCGGTTGAGTATTCCCAAGTCGAGTAGGCCTTCGCAAAGCACGCGCAGCGCGGCGTCATGTGGGTCATTAAAGCGGGCGCCTGGGCGCGTCGCGGCGACAGCGGCCTCTTGGCTTGCCAGTACCACCGCGTAGACGTCCCGTTGCGGTGCGCTAAACACGCCATTGGCAGGAAACGTACGTGTGATGTCGGCGGCATAGCCATCGAGCTCGCAACCTGCGTCAATCAGTATCAAGTCACCGGACACAACCGCCTGATTTCCCGCGCGGTAGTGCAAAACACACGCGTTCGCACCGGCGGCGACGATCGATGTGTAGGCTGGGAACTGCGCGCCGCCGCTTCTAAACGCGTGTAAGAGCTCCGCTTCCAAATGGTATTCCCTCAAGTCCTCTCCTCGCCGGAGGGCCGCCGCACTGTACCGCATTGCCCGCACGTGTGCGTGGGCGCTGATGCTGCCCGCACGGCCCATGGTCTGTATTTCGTGGGTATCTTTAACGAGGCGCATTTCATCCAGAATCGCGCACACGTCGCTTTGCATGGATGGACACCTCACGCCAGCACGCGCTTTCGCTCGCACCGCATCTAGCCAGCGCTCAACGTCCTGACCCAAGCCTTCGTGGGTGGCAAACGGCCACCAAACGGCGTGTTTATTTTCAAGTTGCTTCGCAATCACGGCGTGCTTTTCAGCGATGGGGGCTGCCGATTGAATGCCAAGCGCGCTGGGTGCCTCAAGGGGGCCCAATCGGTAGCCGTCCCACATTTCTCGCTCTAGGTCCTTGGCCTGACAGAGCAAGGTTGTGTGGCCGCTGCTGTCAATCAGTAAGACCGCATTGGGTTCCGCGAAACCACACAGGTAAAAGAAGTAGCTATCGAACCGAAAGGGGAAGTCGGCATCCCGGTTGCGCATACGCTCGGGTGCCGTTGGAATAATGGCCAGCGCGTTTGGCCCCAAGGCCTGCGCCAAGCGTGCGCGCCGTTCGGCGTAAACACCCGTGTCAGAGGGCGTGAGGTGTGTTTGTAAAAGCGGATTCATAGCGGGTTGCCTACTTGTTTAATGGCCAGTCTAACCCGTGCGGCCATGGCTGGCGTGGGGCGGGGTGGCGTTCAGCGTCGCCAATCGCGCTGGCGTGCCAACGTCCACCCATTGGCCGTCATAGCGCGCACCGCTAACCAATCCGGCATCCATGGCCTGTCTCAGCAGCGGTGCCAATGGGCTGGCAACGCCAGCGGGATTCCCCGCTGGAATCTGGGACCAGGCCTGCGAAAACAGGGTGGGTTTGAATAAACCAATGGTCGCGTAGGTGAGGCGCGGCCCCGTCGCGTCCGCCCCATGGTGTAGCAGACCGTCAGCCGTGAGGGTGAAATCACCGTGGGGGTGATGGTCTGGGTTGGCCACCATCCACAGGTGCGCCAAGCGTGGACTGCGCAAAAACGCGTCAACCCATGCCATGGGTCTGCCGAGAGTGTCCGACGTGCTGAAGTCAAAATCGGGTGCATAGACGTCACCCGCCGCTAGCCAAAATGCCGGGGCCGCTGCAGGCAACAGGGGCAGTGCGCGGGCGATACCGCCAGCCGTTTCCAGGGCGCGTCCGAAATCTAGGCCCTCGTGTGAGTAGTGAATGGGCAAGCCAGAGGCGTGGTCGCCAAAGTGCGATTCAATGTGCTCGCCCAACCAAGCCGTGTTCACAATGAGCGTCTGAACGCCGCCCGCTTGCATGCGTTGGGCCGCCCACGCCATGAGGGGTTGGCCGTGAACGGCCAGCATGGGTTTGGGCGTGTGATCGGTGAGCGGGCGCATGCGCTCGCCCCGCCCAGCTGCCAAAATGATGCCGTTGGTGATCATGTCGGACATTGTCCTGTATTTGCAACGCGCCTGCGACAGCGCCCAAGACAACGAAGGCGCTGGCGCATGCGGCTAAAATAATGGGCTGTCTGACGCGCGATGCTCAGGCGCCCTAACTGATACCACCCTTCACAGGACACCTATGGCCAACACCACCAATATGGCCAATGCAATTCGTGCATTGGCGATGGACGCTGTACAACAAGCCAACTCGGGTCACCCCGGCGCCCCTATGGGCATGGCTGACATGGCGGTTGCGCTGTGGTCTAAGCATTTAAAGCACAACCCAAAAGACCCGCATTGGGTGGACCGTGATCGGTTTGTACTTTCCAACGGCCATGGGTCGATGCTGATCTACAGCCTGTTGCACCTCACGGGTTACGATTTACCCATAGACGAGCTCAAAAACTTCCGCAAATTGCACAGCAAGACACCGGGCCACCCGGAGGTGGACGTGACGCCGGGCATAGAGACGACCACCGGCCCATTGGGCCAAGGCTTGACCAACGCCGTAGGTATGGCGCTTGCTGAAAAATTACTTGCCAACGAATTTAATCGCGCCGGGCATCAGGTGGTCGACCATCAAACCTACGTCTTCTTGGGCGATGGCTGTTTGATGGAAGGCATCAGCCACGAGGCCAGCGCGTTGGCCGGTGCTTGGAAACTAAACAAGCTGATCGCGCTGTACGACGACAACGGCATCTCCATTGACGGTCAGGTTGCCCCGTGGTTTGTTGATGACACCCCAGCACGCTTCAAGGCTTACGGTTGGCAAGTGATTGGCCCCATTGATGGCCATGACGTCCATGCCGTTGACCAAGCGATTGCTGCTGCCAAGAACAGTGCGGACAAGCCCACCTTGATTGTTTGTAAAACCGCGATTGGCAAGGGTTCACCTAACCGTGCCAACACCGCGAAGGCGCACGGCGAGCCGCTGGGCCCTGAGGAAATAGCGCTGACACGTGCAGCCCTCGGTTGGGACCATGCCCCATTTGAGATTCCCGCCGCTGTGTATGACGATTGGAGCGCGGTGGCGACGGGTGCCGATGCCCAAGCCAGCTGGAGCACTCGTTTTGCAGCGTATCAAGCCGCACATCCCGCGTTGGCGTCGGAGTTGCTGCGACGGATGAAGGGTGACTTACCCGCTAATTTCCAGCAAATCGCGTTTGACGCCATTGTGGCTGCGGACACCAAGGCCGAGACCGTTGCGTCGCGCAAGGCCTCGCAAATTGCATTGGGCTTTTTCACCGCGGCATTGCCGGAGATGTTGGGTGGCTCCGCCGACTTAACCGGCTCTAACCTCACCAATACACCGTCGACTCCCAACCTGCGCGTGGACGCGGCGGGTGCCGTGAGCAACACCGCCGAAGGGGTGGGCGGGCGCCACATCAATTACGGCGTTCGTGAGTTTGGTATGGCCGCCATCATGAACGGCGTTGCGTTGCACGGTGGTTACATCCCTTACGGCGGCACCTTTCTGACGTTTAGCGATTACAGCCGCAATGCCATCCGTATGGCCGCTCTCATGAAGAAGCGCGTGGTGCATGTCTTTACGCACGACTCCATCGGTTTGGGTGAAGATGGCCCGACACACCAATCTATTGAGCATGCCGCCAGCCTGCGGCTGATTCCGAACCTAGACGTGTGGCGCCCAGCGGACACGGCAGAGACGGCGGTCGCATGGGCGTCTGCGTTGCAAAACACAACGCGGCCATCCGCGTTGCTGCTGTCGCGTCAAAACTTGCCATACAGCCCTAAGTTGGCCCTAGACGAAATCAGCAAGGGCGCGTATGTGCTCGCCGAGCCCAGCGAGGTGGGGTTGCGTAAGAAAGCGCAAGCGGTGATTGTGGCGACAGGGTCCGAGGTCGCGCTGGCATTGAAAGCGCAAGGCGTGTTGGCGCAGCGCGGTATTGCAGTGCGTGTGGTGTCTATGCCCAGCACCACCACGTTCGATCGCCAGACGGTGGCGTATAAGTTGTCTGTTTTGCCCAAGGGCCTACCCCGCGTTGCGGTGGAGATGGGCAGCACGGATGGCTGGTGGAAGTACGGTTGCGCTGCGGTCGTCGGTTTGGATACCTTCGGTGAGTCAGCGCCGGCTCCCGCCTTGTTTGCGCACTTCGGCTTTACCGAAAAGAACGTGGCAGATACGGTTGAAAAAGTGCTTCGTGGCTGATGTCGGTGGTCGCAACTGGCTGGCTGTAATTTGAATTAATGACGTGTAAATGAAAGATTAAAAATGACAATTAAACTAGGTATCAACGGCTTCGGTCGCATCGGCCGCATGGTATTCCGTGCCGCAACTGAGAACTTTTCTGACATCGAAATTGTGGCGATTAACGATTTGTTGGAGCCCGACTATCTCGCCTACATGCTGAAGTACGACAGCGTACACGGTCGTTTTAAAGGTGATATCGCCGTCGATGGCAACACGCTCATCGTGAACGGTAAAAAAATCCGCCTGACCGCCGAGCGTGATCCGGCTAATCTCAAATGGAATGACGTGGGTGCCGACGTTGTCATCGAGTCAACGGGCTTGTTTTTGACCAAGGAGACGGCAGAGAAGCATCTGGCCGCTGGCGCGAAAAAAGTGATTTTGAGTGCGCCGTCCAAAGACGATACGCCCATGTTTGTTTACGGCGTTAATCACGAAAGCTATGCCGGCGAGGCCATTATCTCTAATGCCAGCTGTACGACCAACTGCTTGGCACCTGTTGCCAAGGTGTTGAACGATACCTGGGGCATTAAGCGTGGCCTGATGACGACCGTACACGCGGCGACCGCGACGCAAAAAACCGTTGATGCACCGTCAAACAAAGACTGGCGTGGCGGTCGCGGTATTTTGGAAAATATTATTCCTTCCAGCACGGGCGCAGCAAAGGCGGTGGGTGTCGTCATCCCCTCATTGAACAAGAAGCTGACCGGCATGGCCTTCCGTGTCCCCACGTCAGACGTGTCTGTCGTTGACTTGACGGTCGAGCTCGAGAACGAAGCCAGCTACGAAGAAATTTGTGCGGCGATGAAGGCGGCCAGTGAAGGCGCGATGAAGGGCGTTTTGGGTTACACCGCAGACAAAGTCGTGGCCACTGATTTCCGCGGTGAGTCGTGCACCTCGGTGTTTGATTCTGAGGCGGGTATTGCTTTGGATAAGACGTTTGTCAAAGTGGTCAGCTGGTATGACAACGAATGGGGCTACTCCAACAAGTGTTTGGAGATGGCGCGTGTGGCGGCTAGCAAGTAAACCGTGACCTGCCCTGTGCATTAAAAAGCCGGCGACTTGCCGGCTTTTTTGTGAGCGCGCCATGCAGCGACAACTAAGGTTTGTCTGGGCAGTCCGAAATACGCAACTCGCCGTTGTCATAGCGCGGAATCGCATCCAGTGCCGCCAATAAGCGGTCGCGATCTAAGGCGGTGTGTGCATAAATAGCGACCTCCCAGACAAGACTGTCTGGCCGAGATTGCCTCACCTCAAAGCCCTGTTCGCGGCGTGCGTTCAACTCTGCCAGTAGGGCGTTCGCTGCCCCCTCCGTGCTGAAGGTGCCGACGATGACGCCTGGCGGCAAGGGGGGCTTGCTGTCTCTGTAATCCAAACCCGCCCGGCGCAGCCGGGTTTTTAACTGCGCCAAGGCCTGCCCGCTGCCGTCGTTGATGACGACCCAGCGTTGGTCAAGCTGGCTGGGTAACAGCCGCCACAGCACGTCGTCCGCTTGGCGGGTCAGTGCAGCCAATAGCGCGGACTTTGCCTCGGCGGGCCAAAACCGCGCTTGCCAGCAACTGGCGGGCATCACCGACTGGCTCGTTGCGTTTGTAAAGGGTGGTGGTACCGCGCTGGTTGGCGTTTCTGCGGTGGCTATTGATGCGGCGGGTGTTGATGGGGGGGCCGGCGCAACGGGCGTAACGGGTGCAACGAGCGCAACCGGTGCGACGTCGCGTGCGGCGTCGGGAGCCAGTGCGCCATCCGTTTCAGCAGCAGCCTCAGCAGCGGCCTTAGCAGCCTTCGCATCGTTCGGGCGCTCGGAGGACGCGTCGGTACTCAGACTTGGCGCAGGGAGACCCACCGATCGCAGGTGGTCATGACCCCAGAGCCAAACAAGCCCGTTAAGGGTTAGAAGAAAAATGATGACTAGGTAGCGCATGGCCGAACACTGACTTCTTGGCTGATGATGTCGACCATTGTGCCGTCCGCTCTTTCTAAGCGCAACGCACCTGCCGCCGTGACGCCGCGCGCGGTGCCGGTCGTACCGTCTGACAACTGCACGGCCACGTCCCGCAGTGCGTCCCTGTCGGCGTAGCGCTCAATCAGCGAGGAAAAGCCCGACTCTGTAAAGTGTGTGAAGGCCGCGAAGACCTGATTGACACAGTGAGCGGCTGTCTCACCGATGTCCAGCGCGGGGTCGCCTGTGACGTCACGCAAGCCAATGGGTGGCACGGCGGCCGCAGTGGGGTGCAGCAGCTGTGGCGTCTGTATGTTGAGGCCCACTCCAACCACCACAAAGCGGGTGTGGCCAAGCGTGGCCACCTCAATCAAAATGCCTGCCAGCTTTTGCTGGTCTACCCATAAATCATTTGGCCATTTAATGTGTGCGCGTGGGGTGAGCTTCTCTGCCAGCGCCAAGCCAATGGCCAGTGACAGGCCTGACAGCGGCGCGTCAGCCGCCATGGGTAGGCCAACCGAAAAACTCAGGGAGTCGCCTGCAGGGCTCTCCCAGGCCTTACCTGAGCGGCCTTTGCCCGCGGTCTGGGTGACGGCCATCAGCACCACTGGTTGGTGCTGCCCTGCGCGGGCCCGCCGCATGAGCGCGGTGTTGGTGGAGTCAATCGAGGGAAGCACCTCTACGCTAACATCCGGCCATGTGGCGTGGTTGTCCAACCAGATGGCTTCCGCTGCGCCGTTGAGCGCGCGAAACACGTCGTCGCTGGCATCGGATGCTTGTGGGTCGGTCGTGGTCACTTTGTGGCGACGGGCTTGGTCTTGGGCCCTGCTTTAGGCGTTGCCTTGACCTTAGACTTGACCTTAGGCTTGGTCTTGGTCTTTGTCTTCGTTGCCTTAAACGCGTCGGCGTCCGGTGTCGGTGAGAGCAGGGTGCCACGGCAGGTTGGTGCGCCGCACCAGCAGGGGTAGTCGGCCTTCAACTCGTCGCTCATAGGCTCGTCAATGACCAAGCCATAGTCATAAAACAATTCGTCGCCGGCTGCGATCGCGCGCAGGGTTCTGATGAATACGCGCCCGCCCTCCTCGCTGGCTTCGCAGTTAGGGTCGCAGCTGTGATTAATCCAACGTGCGCGGTTACCGTCGACGTTGGCATCGATCACCCGAGACTCATCAATGTGAAAATAAAACGTGTGATTCGGTTGGCTGGGGTCATGTGGGTGGCGGCGCAAGGCCTCCTCCCAGTCAATAATCTCACCAATGTATTCGATGAGGGTGTCATCCGCTTTGAGGTCGGTTAGGGCGAAGACGCCTTTGCCGTGGACCTCGGAGTCGCGTGCCTCAACGCGGGCTTTGTATTGTTGGGCCGCAGCGCACATTTTGGCCGTTGGTTTTGAGCGAGTGGTGGCGTTGGTTTTGGACAAGATAAAACAGACTCAAAAAATTTGGTAAGGTTCCCCTACCTGTGCATCGTTGCACGGGGGGTGTTTGTGCGTTAGCAGACAGAACAGATTGTAGACAGATGAAAACATTAGTCATTGCTGAAAAGCCTTCGGTTGCAAAAGATATTGCGGCAGCGCTCACGTCAACGACGGGTGCTTTTCAGAAGTCAGACGACGCCTTTGAGAACGAGCAGTATGTGGTGACCTCCGCGGTGGGACACCTTGTAGAGATTGCGGCGCCAGAGGCGTTTGACGTGAAGCGCGGTAAGTGGAGCTTCAATAACCTGCCCGTCTTGCCCCCGCATTTTGACCTGCGTCCCATAGAGAAGACCAAGTCGCGTTTGAACGCAGTCGTGAAACTCGCGAAGCGAAAAGACATTGACCGCCTGATCAATGCGTGTGACGCCGGACGCGAGGGCGAGCTTATTTTTAGGCTCATTGAGCAGTTTGCGAGTGAGAAGAAACCGTTGGGTAAGCCTGCACGGCGTTTGTGGCTGCAGTCTATGACACCGCAAGCCATTCGCGATGGGTTTGTAAATTTGCGCTCTGATGAGCAGATGCAACCGCTGGCCGATGCCGCCCGCTGCCGATCAGAGGCGGACTGGTTGGTTGGTATCAACGGCACGCGTGCCATGACCGCATTTAACTCCCGCGATGGGGGCTTCTTTTTAACCACCGTTGGGCGGGTGCAAACCCCCACCCTATCGGTGGTGGTGGTGCGCGAGGAGGCCATTCGCAAGTTTGTGAGCCGGCCGTACTGGGAAATCCACGCCACCTTCAAAGTGACGCAAGGCGAATACGTTGGCAAGTGGTTTGATGAAAACTGGAAGCGACCCCCCACGGCGGAGGGCGAGGTCCGAGACACAGAGCAAAAACCGGAGCGCCTCTGGGACGTGGCGCAGGCGCAAAAAATTGTGGATGCGGTGCGTGACCAATCTGCGACGGTGAGTGAGACCTCTGCGCCGTCTACCAAAGCCAGCCCTGCGCTGTTTGACCTCACCTCGTTGCAGCGCGAGGCCAACGGAAAGTTCGGGTACTCAGCCAAAACCACGCTACAAATTGCGCAAAGCCTGTATGAGCGCCACAAAGCGTTGACCTATCCGCGTACCGACTCGCGCGCCTTGCCAGAAGACTACGTGCCAACGGTTCAAGACACCTTCGCCATGCTGGCCAGTAGTGGCATGGCGCACTTGGCGCCACACGCGGCGTTGGCGATAGAGAAGTCGTATGTCCGCAAGTTGCCCCGTGTGTTCGACAACAAGAAAGTTAGCGACCACTTTGCGATCATTCCGACGTTGCAAGCGCCTTCAGGCTTGAGCGAGGCCGAGCAGAAAGTGTACGACTTGGTCGTGCGACGCTTCATGGCCGTCTTCTTCCCATCGGCAGAATTTTTGACCACGACGCGCATCACACGGGCAGCCGATCAAACGTTTAAGACCGAAGGCAAGGTGTTGGTAACACCCGGCTGGATGGCGATTTACGGCAAAGACGCTCAAGATGACGAGAAAGATGGCGTATCGCTGGTCGCCGTGCAAGCCGGGGAGGGCGCCCAAACCATAGAGGCCTTGTTAAAAGACCTCAAGACACGCCCGCCTGCGCGCTACTCGGAAGCGACGCTGTTGTCGGCCATGGAGGGCGCAGGAAAGTCCGTGGAGGACGACGAGTTTCGAGAGGCCATGCAAGAAAAAGGCTTGGGCACGCCCGCGACACGCTCCAGCATTATTGAGGGGCTAATTGCTGAGAAATACATGCTGCGTGAAGGGCGTGAGCTGATCCCGACCGCGAAGGCCTTTCAGCTCATGACCTTGCTGCGCGGCTTAGGTGTGGACGAGCTTTCGCGTGCAGAGCTAACGGGTGAGTGGGAGTACAAGCTCTCGCAAATGGAGCAAGGCCTGATGAGCCGCGAGAGCTTCATGGGCGAGATTGCGACGATGACAGAGCGCATGGTGCGTAAAGCCAAGGAGTATGACCGCGACACCATTCCGGGTGATTACGCAACGCTGACAACGCCATGCCCTAATTGCAGCGGCATTGTGAAGGAAAATTATCGGCGCTATACCTGCACCGGTGCGGCCACACAGGCCGAGGGTTGCGGTTTTTCGATTACGAAGATACCGGCAGGCCGTGCCTTCGAGTTGAACGAGGTAGAGACCTTTTTACGCGACAAGCAGATTGGCCCCTTGGACGGCTTCCGCTCAAAAGCGGGCTGGCCGTTCACGGCGGAGCTGGCGCTGAAGTGGGGCGAAGAGGATAAGAACTGGAAGCTGGAGTTTGACTTTGGCAACGACGCCAATGCCGATACCGGAGAAATTGTTGACTTCAGTGCGGCCACGGCATTGGGCGCTTGTCCGAGCTGTGGGGCCCGTGTCTTCGAGCACGGTAGCTCGTATGTTTGCGAAAAGTTGGTGCCAACCGAGGCGCAGCCGACGCCCAGTTGTAAATTTAAGTCGGGCAAGATTGTGTTGCAACAGCCGGTAGATACCGAGCAAATTCAAAAACTGCTCACCACGGGGAAGACCGACTTGCTGGACAAATTCGTGTCCATGCGTACACGACGCGCATTCAAAGCCTTCTTGGCGTGGAGCGCGGACGAGGGGCGGGTTGTTTTTGAGTTCGAGCCGCGCGTAAGCAAGTACCCTCCTCGGAAAACCGCCGCAGGAAAAACCACAGCAGCTAAGAAGGCAGCCACCAAACGCGCAACCGCCAAGAAAGCCGCCGGCGACGGTGTGACGGCGGCACCGGCTAAAAAAACCGCCGCTAAGAAGGCACCAGCTAAGAAGGCGGCGGCCAAGAAAACAAGTGCTAAAAAAGCCAGCGCAAAAAAAGTGGCTGTGAAAAAGACGGCCCCGAGCTGAGGCCCACGCCCTAGGCGTTGCTTGTGCCTAGGCGTTACTTGTGTCCTCGGCGGCCTTTGACGACGGTGGGAAGCGTACAGTCACCAAAAGGCCGGGCGTGGCCTTGTGGGTGTGTGCCTCGGACATTTCCAGGGTTGCGCCGCATTGCTGTGCGATCTCTTGAACAATGGCTAGGCCAAGGCCTGAGCCATCGACGTTGGTTCCCAGCGTCCGGTAAAAAGGCTGTAGCACCAGTGCGCGCTCTTCTGGGGGAATACCGGGGCCACTGTCCTCAACCTGTAGCACTTGCACGCCGCTGAAGCGGTCTACAAGCAGGCGCACGGTCACCACGCCCTGTGCGGGTGTGTAGGCAATGGCGTTGTCGACTAGGTTGCGCACCAGCTCACGCAGCAAGGTGGCATTGCCCTCCATCAGGCACTCAGCGGGTACGCTTTCTGGCCCCTCAAAGCCAATGTCCAAATTCTTTTCCATCGCCCGCGGCACGCAGTCCTGCAAGACCTCAATCACGGTGTGTGCCAAGTCCAGTTGCAAGGTCACCAAGGTCCGGCCTGTGGACTCGGCCTTGGCGAGCGCTAGGAGTTGGTTCACCGTATGTGTCGCACGCACGCTGGAGCGGGCAATTTGAGCCAGCGCCTGCAAAACCTCTTTGGGATCGCGCTCACGTTGCGCTAAGTCGGCTTGCATGCGCAAGCCAGCGAGTGGGGTTTTCAATTGGTGTGCGGCATCTGCCAAAAAACGGCGCTGTGTGGTGAGCGATGCCGTGAGTCGCTCCAACAAGTCATTGATGGACTGCACCAGGGGCGCCACTTCCTGCGGCACGTAGCTGTCATCAAGCGGGCTCAAGTCATTTGGCCTGCGCTGGCGTATCCGTTGCTCGAGTCGGTTGAGCGGTCGTATGCCACGCACCAGCGCCAGCCAAACGAGCAACACCGCGAGCGGCAAAATGACAAACTGTGGCACCATCACGCCCTTGATGATCTCAGTGGCCAATGTCGATCGTTTCTCCAACGTCTCGGCAACCTGCAACAACGCGAGGGGGCCACTACCGGCCTCTGCCTGCACCCACATATAGGCGACGCGGACGTCCTGGCCACGGATTTGGTCGTCACGTAGTTGTGGTATGCCCACTCTGGGCGCCACATTACCCGCTGGAATAGGGAAGTCCTTTTCTCCCGCAATGGCCGCACCCTGCGCGCCAAGTACCTGATAAAAAATCAAATCAGCGTCGTCTGTGCGCATCAGACCCTGCGCTTCACGCGTGAGGTTAAAACGAACGGTCTGTTGGTCAAACTTAACCAAAGGCGCGATCACCCGCAGGTTGTATTCGAGGGCCCGGTCATAGGGCTTAGCGGCGATACCTTGGGCCACCCACCATGTCAGGGCTAAGCTCAATGGCCAAAGCAACAGCAGGGGGGTGAGCATCCAGTCCAGAATCTCTCCGAACAGGCTGCGTTGTTCGCGCTGGAAGAGACCAAACGCAAGCTCAGCGTTGGGGAGTTCAGCCGGAGATTTTTTCAAGGCAATACCCCAAGCCACGCACCGTCGCGATGCGCACTGGCCCCTTTTCAATCTTCTTGCGTAAGCGGTGTATGTACACCTCAATGGCGTTGTTGCTCACTTCCTCGCCCCACTCGCACAGACGCTCGACCAGTTGGTCTTTGCTCACCAAGCGCCCTGCCCGTTGAAGCAAGACCTCGAGCAAGCTCAGTTCACGGGCTGAAAGTTCAACCATCACGCCGTCCAAAGTCGCTACGCGCCCCTGTTGGTCGTAGACCAGTGGCCCGTGTTTAATTTGGCTGGATGCACCGCCCATGCCGCGTCGTACCAGTGCGCGCACACGCGCCTCTAATTCGGGCAATGAGAACGGCTTAGGCATGTAGTCGTCAGCCCCAAGGTCCAGACCTTTCACCCGGTCTTCTACGCTGTCGGCCGCCGTGAGAATGAGCACAGGCAGGCCGTTGCCGCGCGCGCGTAAGCGCTTCAGCACCTCTAGGCCATGCATCTTGGGCAGGCCCAAATCGAGTATCAGCAGGTCGAATTCCGCACTTGTCATTAAGGCGGCGTCGGCCTCGGTCCCTGTGGATACGTGGTCTACCGCCGCGCCAGCGGCGCGCAAAGTGCGGAGCAGGCCATCGGCCAGTACCTGGTCATCTTCTGCTATCAAAATGCGCATGCCTGCCCCCTAACGTGGTTCTGCTCCCGGCTCACTACCCATGTGGGTTTGCTCCATTATGACCAAAAGGATTGATTAGATGAGTGTTACCGTCCTTAGCCTTTGTGGCCCCTCACGCGCCAAAGCCGTAAGCCTCCAGGCCGATGGTGATGACCGTTGCGACATCCGCGCCTACATGCTGTCGGAACTCGGTCTCGGCAATGCCGACGGCGCGCTCAAAAGCCGCCAACCAGTCCAGCCCATCGTCCGTGAATACCACCCGCTTCGCGCGCTTATCGAGACGATCGGGTTCGCGGCGTACCAGGTTCCATGCCTCGCACTGGTCTACCAAGTCACCCATGGCTTGCTTGGTCATACCGGCCGCCTCTGCCAACGCGCTTAAGCGCGAGCCTTCGCGGGCGAGGTGACGGGTAATGTGTATGTGGGCGGCGCCGACTTGTTCGCGCGCCGCCAGGTTGGACAAGGCCAAGGGCACGTTGGGGTCGTGGGTCATGAGGCTCAAGACCCGGGCATCAAAGCGCCGCAATGATTCGCCCATTAAGCGGCCAAGGTGGCTGCTTCGCCAATCTTTAGAAGTGCGGGAATCCATGTTGTGTATACCTGTGCGTCATTCAAGCTGGCTTGTTTGCTAGGGCCAGTCGCTGATGCCTATACTAATATCGAAATTCGCACGGCACCCCCTTACCGGTGACCGTCGTCGTCTCAGCGTGTCGCGGTGAGCAAGCCCTAGCGCTGAGCTTGAGAGACGCGACCGGGGCCACCCGTATTGGCCAAGCTCTGCGCAAGTCTCTGGCGAGCGGCTTGCCCGTGAACCTATAGGGCACTGCGAGACAGCACACATATTCGGTAAGGTAAACTGACTATAAATATTGATTTATTTTTATATTTTTAGATAAACTACTGTTTAAGCATCCAGCCTGTATGCAACCCCACCTCGATGGACAGCACGCTGGACGACCTTTAACTACCACCGGAGAAACCCCATGGATACAGCGATCAAAGGCATCAACGTCGAAAAAGCAAAAGCCCTTCAGGCGGCTTTAGCGCAAATTGAAAAGCAATTTGGTAAGGGCACCATCATGCGCCTCGGTGCAGGTGAGGTGTTGGAGGACATTCAAACGGTATCCACCGGCTCATTGGGGCTGGATGTTGCCTTGGGCGTGGGCGGCTTGCCACGTGGTCGCGTTATTGAGATTTATGGCCCAGAGTCATCAGGCAAGACCACGCTGACCCTACAAGTCGTCGCCGAGATGCAGAAGAAAGGCGGCGTTTGCGCCTTCGTTGACGCTGAGCACGCATTAGACGTCCAGTACGCCCGCGCCTTAGGGGTTAACTTAGAAGACATGCTGATTTCTCAACCTGACACGGGCGAGCAGGCCTTAGAAGTGGTGGACAGCTTGGTGCGCTCCGCGGCCATTGACTTGATCGTTATCGACTCGGTTGCGGCCCTCACCCCCAGAGCCGAGTTAGAAGGTGACATGGGCGACTCGCTGCCCGGCCTGCAGGCACGCCTCATGAGCCAAGCGCTGCGTAAACTGACGGCTAGCATCAAGAAGGCCAACTGCACCGTGATCTTTATTAACCAAATCCGCATGAAGATTGGTGTGATGTTCGGTAGCCCAGAGACGACCACAGGCGGCAACGCATTAAAGTTTTACTCTTCCGTGCGCTTGGACATCCGTCGCATTGGGCAACTCAAGCGTGGTGATGAGCTGGTGGGTAATGAAACCCGTGTGAAGGTCGTCAAGAACAAGGTCGCGCCGCCGTTTAAGACGGCTGAGTTCGACATCATGTACGGCAAGGGCATTAGCCTGGAGGGCGAGATCATCGACCTGGGTGTTGCCAACAACATTGTCGATAAGTCAGGTGCTTGGTACGCGTATCAGGGCGAAAAGATTGGGCAAGGTCGCGACAATTCGCGTGACTTCTTGAAAGAGAACCCCAGCCTGGCGCGTGAAATTGAAAACAAAGTGCGGGCCGCCCTAGGCGTGCCTTTGCGTGAACCACTTGCAGCGCCGAAGCCAGAGCCAAAGCCCTCGGGCAAGGCGGGTAAAGCGAGTGCCGCCGCCGCTGCGGCTGCCGAGGCGGATGCCCCCGCTGACGCGCCGTTAGCAGATGCCGCTTAACGCCTAAAGGCCTCCGCACGGTGATGCGCCCTGCCTTGTCCATTAAAGGCCGCGTTTTGCGGCTTTTAAGTCAGCGCGAACACTCGCGTGCAGAGCTTGCGCGCAAGCTGGCCGACATGGAGACGGCGTCGGGCGACCTGGCGGCCGTTTTAGATGACTTTGTCGCTAAAGGCCTGATCAGCGAGGAGCGCCTGACGCAAAGCGTGCTGAACCAACGTGCTAACAAACTGGGGGCGATGCGCTTGCGTGCAGAGTTGCATCAAAAAGGTGTCTCTACGGATCGCATTCGTGAGGCGGTTGATTCGCTTAAGTCCAGCGAGTCCGCGCGGGCACAAGGCGTTTGGTCCAAGCGCTTCAAGGGGCCACCAGAAGACGCCAAGGCCATGGCTAAACAAGTGCGCTTTTTGGCTGCCCGTGGTTTTGATGCCGCCGCCATTCGTGCGGCGGTGCCGCCGATTGCCTATTCTGCGGCGGGCGTGTCCGCAGCGGACGACGAATCCGAACCGGCACTGAACATTGACGACCTATTCATGGATGACGGCGCCACGCCCTGACTTGCCAACGATAATGGCGCATGAATAAACGTGCATCCGAATCAAAGCCTAGCGCCGACAACACGCCCATCACCTGGGACACACTGCCGCTAGACGCCCGCCAACAGGCGAATTTAGTCGCGCTGGGGTTTTCTCAGATGACGCCCATCCAATCGGCCACCTTGCCTTCTAGTTTGGCCGGACGCGACTTAATCGCGCAAGCCAAGACGGGTAGCGGCAAAACGGCTGCGTTCGGCCTGCCTTTGCTGCAAGGGCTGGTGACAGCCTCATTGCAGGTGCAAGCGCTTATTTTGTGCCCTACCCGAGAGCTGGCCGATCAGGTTTGCGCCGAGGTGCGTCGACTTGCGCGGGCCTACGAAAACGTGAAGGTGTTAACGCTGTGCGGTGGCGTACCGCTGCGGGGTCAATCCGCTAGTTTGGCGAACGGCGCCCATGTGGTGGTGGGCACACCCGGTCGGGTGTTGGACCACCTCGCGCGAGGCAATATGTCGCTTGATGCGATGAAGGTGTTGGTGCTAGACGAGGCGGATCGCATGTTGGAAATGGGTTTCGCCGATGACATTCAAGCCATCGCGAAACAAAGCCCTAAGCAACGGCAAACCCTGCTGTTCTCTGCCACCTATCCCGATGGTATTGCGGCGCTAGCGAACAAGCTCATGCGTGATCCGCTCATGGTCACCGTCGACACCGTCCACGAAACACACGCCATCGAGGAGTGGTTTTTCGAGGTGGGCGAGGCGACACGCTTGGACACAGTGCCTCGGTTACTGAACCATTACCAACCTATGTCCACGGTGGCATTTTGTAACACGCGCGCGCAGTGCAACGACTTGGTGGCCATTCTGCGCGGGCAGGGGTTTTCTGCCTTGACCTTGCATGGTGACTTGGACCAGCGTGATCGTGACCAGGTCTTGGTCCAATTTTCCAACCAGAGTTGCTCGGTCTTGGTCGCCACCGATGTGGCGGCGCGCGGGTTAGATATTGCAGATCTGGCCGCGGTGGTGAATGTGGACACCACCCCCGATCCGCAAATTTATACCCACCGTATTGGCCGCACAGGTCGCGCAGGCGCTTCGGGCTTGGCACTGAGTTTGGTGACGCTGCCGGAAATGAGTCGCGCCTCGCGTATTGAGGAACAAAGTGGGCGACCGTTGCGCTGGCAGCCGTTGACGGCACTCGGCGTGGGCAACAGCCCCCTGAAGGCGCCGATGCGTACGCTACAAATTGCAGGCGGTCGCAAGGAAAAAATACGTGCGGGCGACATCGTCGGGGCCTTAATCGGCGAGTGTGGTCTGGAGAAGGACCAAGTGGGCAAAATCGCACTTGGCGAGTTCTCCAGCTACGTCGCCGTCCCAGCGGCTATCGCATTCAAGGTCTGCGAGGCGCTCAATGTGGGGCGCATTAAAGGAAAGCGCGTTAAGGTGCGTGTACTCGATAACTAGACAGGCGGAATGGCGTAAGCGCGAGTGGGTACGGGCTTAGGCCGAGGGCCAATCGAACATCAGCGACAAGTTTTGCACCGCCGCGCCGCTTGCTCCCTTGCCCAAGTTGTCCAACCGGGCGACCAACAGGCTTTGGCCTTCGGCGTCATTGCCAAATACGTGTATTTCCAGCGCATCGGTTTGGGCGAGCGCGACCGCATCTAACTTGCCGCTGTCGCCCGCCGCCTCATGGGTGACGACACGGACGCAGGTGGTGTTCGCATAGTGCGCCTGCAGCGCTTGCGCGATGGTTGCGGTTTGCGTGCCTGATGGCAGTTGGCTGTGATGCAAAGGCAATTGAACCAGCATGCCTTGTGCAAAGTTGCCAACGCTGGGGACAAACAGGGGGCGCGCCCGCAGGCCCGTCCATTGCATGATTTCGGGAATATGCTTGTGCGCAAGGCCAAGCGCATAGAGCTCAAAAGGCGGTGCCGAACCGGCTTCGTAGGCCTCAATCATCGCGCGGCCACCACCCGTGTAGCCGCTGACACTGGGCAAACAGAGCGGCGCATCCGCAGCCAGCAAGCCCGCATCGATGAGCGGACGGATTAAGGCGATACCGCCCGTGGCGTAGCAGCCGGGGTTGGCAACGCGCGCTGCCGAGCGAATGGCGTCAGCTTGTCCTGGTGCGAGCTCCGGAAAACCGTAGACCCAGCCCGGCGCGATCCGGTGTGCGGTGGAAGCGTCCACTATCCGTGGTGCCTTTTCGCCGCTGGCTGCGATAGCGTCCACTAAGGCAACCGTTTCGCGCGCGGCATCGTCGTGGAGACACAAGACGACGGCGTCCGCTTGGGCCAACAGGGCGCGCTTGGCGGCCGTGTCTTTGCGCAAAGCGGGGTCGATTTGTAGCAGCCGCACAAAGGCCTTGTCCGCGAGACGCTCCCGAATTTGAAGCCCTGTCGTGCCCGCTTCGCCGTCAATAAAGATATTAGTCATCGCTGATGTTGTCCGTGTTTCTTAGCGTGCCACGTGTCAGTTTGCTGAAAAGTTTTTGCACCGCATCATGATACAGTCTACGACTGGTAATTTCCCTAGGTCGCGCGGCCATGCCCAGCAGGGTGACGGCGCGCGGTGGAAAGCGATTGGTCCAAACATTGAGAGCCCCCACATGAAGATTCACGAGTACCAAGGCAAAGAAATTCTGCGCCAGTTTGAGGTGCCTGTACCACGCGGAATCCCTGCGTTCACAGTGCAAGAGGCGGTCGAGGCTGCACAAAAGCTAGGCGGCCCGGTATGGGTTGTCAAGGCTCAAATTCACGCCGGTGGCCGAGGCAAGGGCGGTGGCGTTAAGCTGGCGCGCTCTATTGACGAGGTCAAGCAACTGGCGGGTGAAATTCTGGGTATGCAGCTGGTGACCCACCAGACGGGCCCAGCGGGACAAAAAGTCCGTCGCCTCCTGATCGAAGACGGTGCAGACATCCAAAAAGAGTACTACGTCTCTGCGGTCACTGACCGTGGGACACAGCGTGTCGCGCTGATGGCCTCCAGCGAAGGCGGCATGGACATTGAGGAAGTGGCACACGCCACGCCCGAAAAAATCATCAAAGTGTTTGTCGACCCGGCGTTGGGCTTGACGGACGAGCAAGCGAATGAGTTGGCGAATGGCATGGGTGTGCCCGCCGCCTCTATGGCCGCTGCGACCGATGTGCTGAAGAAACTCTACAAGTGCTACATGGACACCGACGCCTCATTGGTGGAGGTGAACCCGCTTATTTTGGAAGGCGGCGGCGGCATTAAGGCGCTGGACGCCAAGTTCAACTTTGATGCGAATGCGTTGTTCCGCCACCCAGAAATCGTGGCCTACCGCGATCTGGACGAAGAAGATGCGGCCGAAGTGGAGGCCTCTAAGTTCGACTTGGCCTACATCAGCTTAGACGGCAATATTGGCTGTTTGGTCAACGGTGCGGGTCTTGCAATGGCGACCATGGACACGATCAAGCTGTTCGGCGCTGAGCCAGCTAACTTCTTGGACGTTGGCGGTGGTGCCACGCCAGAGAAGGTTACTGAGGCTTTTAAGATCATGTTGAAAAACCCCAAGGTAAAAGCCATTTTGGTGAATATCTTTGGCGGCATCATGCGTTGTGACACGATTGCCTTAGGCGTTATCACCGCGTGCAAGGCGGTTAATTTGAACGTACCGTTGGTGGTTCGCATGAAGGGTACCAACGAAGAGCTGGGTAAGCAGATGTTGGCAGACTCCGGTTTGCCCATCATTAGTGCCGACTCCATGGCAGAAGCCGCGGAAAAAATTGTTGCTGCGGTCAAAGCCTGAGTCAAAAAGGAATAAGTATGTCGATCTTGATTAACAAAGACACCAAAGTCATTACCCAAGGTATTACGGGTAAGACAGGCCAGTTTCATACGGAAAAGTGCCAAGAATACGCAAACGGTCAAAACTGTTTCGTGGCTGGCGTGAATCCAAAGAAAGCGGGCGAGAGCATTTTTAACATCCCGATTTACGGTTCCGTAAAAGAGGCCGCCAGCGAGACAGGTGCAACGGTATCGGTCATTTACGTGCCACCAGCCGGAGCGGCGGCGGCTATATGGGAAGCGGTCGAGGCGGATTTGGACCTGGCGATCTGTATTACCGAAGGTATCCCTGTGCGCGACATGCTCGAGGTACGCAACCGCATGGCCGCCAAAGAGGCTGCCGGCGGCAAGCGGACGTTGCTGTTGGGCCCCAACTGCCCTGGCCTGATTACGCCTGATGAAATCAAAATTGGCATCATGCCGGGTCATATTCACAAGAAGGGCCGCATTGGCGTGGTTAGCCGTTCAGGCACCCTGACGTATGAGGCCGTGGGCCAACTGACTGAGCTGGGTCTGGGGCAGTCCACTGCCGTGGGTATTGGTGGCGATCCCATCAACGGCCTCAAGCACATTGATGTGATGCGCATGTTTAATGATGATCCTGAGACCGATGCGGTCATCATGATCGGCGAAATTGGTGGGCCCGATGAGGCCGAGGCCGCTCGCTGGTGCAAAGACAACATGAAGAAACCCGTGGTTGGCTTTATCGCCGGCGTGACCGCACCGGCGGGTAAGCGTATGGGCCATGCGGGTGCGTTGATCTCTGGTGGTGATGACACAGCGGAAGCGAAGCTGGCCATCATGGAGGCTTGTGGCTTCACCGTGACACGTAACCCCTCTGAAATGGCTAAATTGCTAAAGGGTCTGTTGTAAATCGGAGGCGAGCCTCCGAATTGCGGCCTTTCTTCTAGAGGGCAGGCAGAATGGCAACGGGTGACCGTTGCCATTTTTTTTAACTCACCCTGAAGGACTAAGCCATTGTGCTGGAACTAATGACCCCTGAATTTTGGATTGCTGTTGGGCAAATTATCTTGATTGATATTCTGCTTGGTGGCGATAACGCCGTCGTGATTGCGCTCGCTTGCCGCCAACTGCCGGCACATCAGCGCGTCAAAGGCATCTTGTGGGGGACGGCCGGGGCAATTGGTCTGCGCGTCATCTTGATTGTTTTCGCGCTGACGTTGTTGACGATCCCGTATCTAAAAATTGTCGGTGGTGCGTTGTTGGTGTGGATTGGCGTCAAGCTCATGGTGCCTGAGCCCGATGACGCGCACAGCAACATCGCGTCGAGTGATCGCTTGTGGACCGCTATCAAGACCGTGATCCTCGCGGACTTGGTGATGAGTATCGATAACGTGATGGCGATCGCGGGTGCCGCGCAAGGCGCCGCCTCGCACCATCAGGTGCCTTTGGTGATTTTTGGCCTGGTGATCAGCGTGCCGATTATTGTGTGGGGAAGCCAGCTTGTCCTGAAAATCATGGACCAGTTTCCGTGGGTCATTACGTTCGGTGCGATGTTGCTGGGTTGGATAGCGGGTCACATGATCTGGACAGATCCTGCATTGGCGACCGTGGTTGTTCAAGAGGATGTATGGGGCATCTCTGGGCGCCACTGGGCGGGGGCATTGGGTGCGTTCCTGGTCTGGGCTGCCGGACAAATGCTGGCCCAACGCGCCAAAAACGCCGATGCGTCCGGGTAAACCTGTGCACGGTGTACCGATGTGGCGCAACGGGTTCGCGCCCTAGAATAGGTTTACCCGTTGCCAACAACTCAATTGAGTAGACCCCTTATGCCTTTTATCCGACACGCCCCTGCCGTTACGCCGCAAAAAGGGTTCACCCTGATTGAGCTCATGGTCGTGGTCGCTGTCGTTGGGATATTGGCTGCTGTGGCAATACCCCAGTACCAGAGCTACACCCAGCGTGCGCGTTGGGCCGCTAATTTGGGGGCGGTCGCCGCTTTACAAAACAGCGTCACCGAGTGCCTAGCGCAACAAGCGGGTACGGTAGCGAACTGCAATGATTTCGCGAAACTCGGTATCACGAGTGGCTTGTCTGCTGATGGTACGCTCGCCATTCCTTACGGCTCCGCAACCGTGCAAAGCAGTAGCGACGGTGCCGCCGTCCGGCTGATCTTGTCTGGTGGCGCAAACGCAGGCGCTTGTACGGTGACCGCCAGTCTGAGCCCGGTGGCTGGTGCGCAAATGCTGCAGTGGGGGATCACGCGGGACACCACAGAGACCACGTGCACCCGCGCAAACACGGGTATCGACACCGCCGTATAAGCGGGCTGGTCCGGGGTCTTTCACGCGTGAACACGTCGCTAGTTTGCCCGCGCCGTCTCCAAAATAAGACTGATAACTACAAAATACTATAAATAGTTTGTTTTGTACCTAATATAAGTAAAAATCGATCTTTCCATTGTGCTTCGGTGCATGGGACAATCCGTGGTCTAACAAAACTTAGGAGTCGATATGAAGAAACTTTTCACGGCAACCGTGTTGACAGCCGCCTTGGTTGGCGCTGCACACGCAGATAGCATCAAAATTGGTGTGGCGCTTGGGTTCACTGGCCCCGCGGAATCACTGGCTGGCCCTATGGCTGCCGGTGCAGAGATGGCACTAAAAGAAGCCAGCGATAGCGGCGCTTTCTTGGGTGGCACAACCATCACGGCTGTTCGCGCCGATAGCACCTGTATCGATGCCGCTGCCGCAACGGCTGCTGCTGAGCGTTTGGTGAGCTCTGAGCAAGTAAAAGCCATTATTGGCGGCCTGTGCTCAGGTGCAACAACTGCTATGTTGAAGAACGTTGCGATGGCCAAGGGCATCGTTTTGTTCTCGCCCTCTGCGACATCGCCCGCGCTGACAACTATTCCAGATAACGGCTTGTTCTTCCGCGCCTCGCCTTCAGACGCACGTCAAGGTCAGATCATTGCGCAAATGCTCAAAGAAAAAGGCATCAAGTCTGCTGCTTTGACGTATACCAATAACGACTACGGCAAGGGCTTGGCTGACAGCATCAAGACCAATGTAGAAGCGACAGGTGGCAAGATCACTATTTATGCATCACACGAAGATGGCAAGGGTGACTACACGGCCGAAGTGGGCGCGTTGGCCTCAGCTGGCGGTGATATCTTGATTGTTGCTGGTTACTTGGACCAAGGTGGCCGCGGCATCATCCGCTCCGCTTTAGACACGGGTGCGTTTGAGCGCTTCTTCTTGCCTGACGCCATGATCGGTGAAAGCTTGACAAAGGCCATTGGTAGCGGCTTGAACGGCTCTTTTGGTGTCGTTCCAGGCACCGACAGCCCAGGAGCCAAGCAGTACACCGCACTGGCGGCCAAGGCTGGCTTCAAGGACGGCCCTTACTCTCCAGAGTCATACGACGCCGCTGCATTGACCGTCTTGGCGATGCAGGCCGCAAAGTCAACGGACAGCAGCCAGTTCAAGGCCAAGGTGTTTGAAGTTGCCAACGCCCCTGGTGAAAAAATCTACCCTGGAGAGATTGCCAAAGGATTGGCGATATTGGCCAAGGGCGGGCAAATCGACTACGTCGGTGCATCAGCGGTTGAGCTGATTGAGCCCGGTGAAAGCGCAGGCAGCTATCGCGAAGTGGTTGTCAAAGGCGGCCAGTTCGACACGGTAGGCTACCGCTAAGTAGACGGGTCTTCGGACCCCTTACCTCTTAGATGTAATGACGGCCCAAGCGCACCGCTTGGGCCGTTTGTTTTATTGCTGTCATGATCAAAGTTAAAAATCTCAAGATGCACTTTGGCGGTATTCATGCCGTCGATGACGTGTCGTTGTCGCTTGAAACAGGCCGGATCACCGGTTTGATTGGCCCGAATGGCGCCGGCAAGACCACGTTGTTTAACGTGATTGCGGGTCACTACAAGCCCACCGCCGGCCACGTGTTTCTGGACGGGGAGGACATTACCGGTCTGGCGCCGCATCAGCTGTTTGCGAAAGGCATGTTGCGCACCTTCCAAATTGCGCACGAGTTTTCGACGTTAACGGTGCGTGAGAACTTGATGATGGTGCCCGGCGACCAATCAGGTGAACGCTTGATGGATGCCTGGTTGCGTCCTGGTCAGGTTAGAGCGGAAGAGGAGCGCGTCCGCGCTAAGGCGGAAGACGTGATTGCGTTTTTAGAAATCAGCCATGTGGCTGATGAGTTGGCAGGCAATTTATCGGGCGGTCAAAAAAAGCTACTTGAGCTGGGCCGCACCATGATGACCGATGCCAAGATCGTGTTTCTTGATGAGGTGGGCGCGGGTGTTAACCGCACCTTGTTGAACACGCTAGGCGATGCCATTATTCGTCTCAACAAAGAGCGTGGTTACACCTTTTGCATGATCGAGCACGATATGGATTTCATTGAACGCTTGTGTGACCCCGTGATTGTGATGGCTGAAGGACGCGTGTTGGCCCAGGGTACGGCGGCCGAAGTGATCGCCAACGAGCACGTGATTGAGGCCTACTTGGGGCGCGGATTAAAGAACAAGACAGAGAACAAGACAGGAGCTAAGGCATGAGCTTTCTCATTGGCCAAAGCATGACGGGTGGCTACGGTGGCGCCGATATCTTGAACGACTGCACGATTGCGGTGGAGCGTGGTGAGATTGCCGTGATTGTGGGCCCCAACGGGGCGGGCAAGTCGACCGCGATGAAGGCGCTGTTTGGCATGCTGACTATTCGTGAAGGCGCCGTGCAGTTAGAGGGGCAAGACATTACCCACCTCACACCACAGGACCGGGTGGCGCTTGGTATGGGGTTTGTTCCGCAAACGAACAACGTGTTCACGTCTATGTCCGTTGAGGAAAACCTCGAGATGGGGGCCTTTTTGCGTAAAGACGACTTTAGAGCAACCATTGAACAGGTCTTCGACTTGTTCCCGATTTTGAAAGAAAAGCGCAAGCAACCTGCTGGCCAACTGTCTGGTGGTCAACGCCAACAAGTTGCGGTGGGCCGCGCCTTGATGACACAACCCAAGGTGTTGATGCTCGACGAGCCCACCGCAGGCGTGTCGCCGATCGTGATGGATGAGCTGTTCGATCGCATCATCGAGATTGCCCGAACTGGCATCGCTATTTTGATGGTCGAGCAAAACGCTCGCCAAGCGCTAAACATTGCCGACAAGGGCTACGTGCTCGTGCAGGGCAGCAACCGTTTCACGGATACAGGGGAGGCGCTAATGGCCAACCCAGAAGTTCGCCGTACCTTCTTAGGAGGCAAATAAATGCACGATGTCCTGAACGCGTTTATGTTGCTCAGCAATTTTTTGATTGTTCCTGCGACGGCCTATGGCAGCCAACTGGCGCTGGGGGCGCTGGGCGTGACCTTGGTTTACGGCATTCTGCGCTTTTCCAATTTTGCCCATGGTGACACCATGGCGTTTGGCACGATGTCCGTTATTCTGGTGACCTCTGTTTTTCAAAGCATGGGTATCGGTATTGACCCCTTGCCAACGGCGTTACTGGCGATCCCGTTTGGCATTCTGGCCACGACAGCCATGGTGTTGATCTCTGACCGCTTGGTGTACCGCCATCAACGCAAAGTGCGGGCAGCGCCGGTGGTGTTTTTGATCTCATCCATTGGCCTGATGTTTGTGCTCAACGGCTTGGTGCGCTTCGTGATTGGCACTGGCGACCAACGCTTTTCTGATGGCGAGCGCTTCATCATTCGTTTTGGTGAGTTCAAGAAGCTCACGGGTTTGGATGAAGGCATTGCGTTCAAAACTAGTCAGGGTTTGACCATCGTGACGGCAATCATTGTGGTCGCCGCTTTATTTTGGTTTTTGGACCGTACCCGCGCAGGCAAGTCCATGCGGGCGTATTCTGACAACGAAGACTTGGCTTTGCTCTCCGGGATCAACCCCGAGCGTGTGGTGATGATCACTTGGATACTGTCTGCCACGCTCGCAACCATTGCAGGAACTCTGTACGGTTTGGATAAAGGCTTTAAGCCATTCACTTACTTTCAGTTGCTGTTGCCCATCTTCGCGGCCGCAATTGTGGGCGGCCTGGGCAACCCGCTGGGCGCCATTGCTGGTGGCTTTGTCATTGCGTTTTCTGAAGTCACCGTCACGTATGCCTACAAAAAGTTTTTGACTTATTTAGTGCCGGAGTCGTGGGCACCCGAGGGGTTGGTGCAGCTGCTCTCTACGGACTATAAGTTTGCGGTGTCATTTGTGATCTTGGTGTTGGTCTTGCTCTTTAAGCCAACCGGAATTTTTGCGGGGAAATCCGTATGAAGCTACTGAAACAACAAGCCCCCCTGGCGTTTGCCTTCATGGCCACCGCCTTGGTGCTGGTCGGCGTTTTTCAAAGTTGGTCGCTGTCGCTGACCATCCTTAACTACTGCCTCATTGCCTCGATCATGTCGTTGGGCTTGAACATTCAGTGGGGTTATGCGGGCTTGTTTAACGTGGGCTTGATGGGCTTTGCCGCCCTCGGTGGTATGTCTGCCGTATTGGTGACCATGAAGCCCGTGCCAGAGGCTTGGGCGGTGGGTGGCGCGGGTATCGGCATGGGTATCGTCACCACGGTCGCGACTATTTTGCTGGCTATTGCGGCTTACCGCCGCTTGCCCAAGGGCTACGTGCGCGGGTGGGGCATGGCGACAGTTATCGTGCTCGGCTATTTTGCAGCGCGGTACTTTTTTGATCCCGCCACCAACCTTATTGAGTCAGTTAACCCGGCGCAAACAGGCTTCTTAGGGGGCTTGGGTTTGCCCGTGTGGGTTGCTTGGGCGGTCGGCGGCGTGCTTGCCGCTGGTGTGGCCTGGGTCATTGGAAAAATCACGTTGGGCTTGCGTTCAGACTACTTGGCTATTGCGACCTTGGGGATTTCAGAAATCATTATTGCGGTGCTGAAAAACGAGGAATGGCTCACCCGAGGGGTAAAAAACGTTAACGGCATTCCCCGCCCGATGCCTTATGAGTACGACTTACAGCAACAGGTTTGGGCGCAAGAGTGGGCCGTTTGGTTTGGCGCAGACGTGCAGGACTTCACCTCCATCTACGTAAAAGTATGCTCCGCTGGGCTGGCCTTAAGCGTGTTGCTCGTTCTTTACTGGCTGTCTCAAACAGCGATTAAGTCACCATGGGGTCGCATGATGCGCGCGATTCGTGACAACGAGACAGCGGCAGAAGCGATGGGTAAACACGTCACAGGACGTCATTTGCAGGTATTTATCCTGGGTTCCGCTGTGGTGGGTATCGCCGGTGCAATGATGACCACGTTTGATGGGCAGTTTACGCCCACGACCTATAACCCCTTGCGGTTTACCTTCTTAATATGGGTCATGGTCATCGTGGGGGGGTCTGGTAATAACTTGGGCGCCATCGTCGGTGGTTTTGTTATTTGGTTCTTCTGGGTAGAGGCCGAGCCTATGGGCTACGCATTGCTCAACTTCCTCACGTCTGGCATGGATGCAGACAGTGCGTTAAGAGCCCATTTACTAGATAGCGCAGCGCACATGAGGCTGATCACCATGGGGTTGATCTTATTGGTCACGCTGCGATTCAGGCCGCGCGGCTTGTTACCTGAGCAAACGGCGCGAACGCGCGGTCATTGACCGGGTTTGGATGCGTAGGTCCGCATCCGGTCGACACGCACTTACGTAGGCGCCCGTCGCCTATTCGTTGTTTTATAACCCTTTATTGGTGATTTGCTGGTGACATAAGGCGCAGGTAGTAGTATTTAAGTTCTAACTTAAAGGACTACTATGAACAAGCTCGTTATCGCTTCCGCCTTCACGTTGGCTGCATTCAGTGCATCTGCTCAACTGTATGGTGAAATCGGCGTCACATCGATCAAAATCGAGGAAGCCACGCCGGGCCTCAACTTGGAGTCTTCCCCAGCAGCTATTCGCGGCGTATTGGGCTATGAAATCAATCCGAACCTTGCTGTGGAAGGCTTGGTCGCGCTGGGCATTGGCGACGACGAGCTGCGTGGGAATGGCCAAGAAATTCCGGGTGTTAAAGTGGAAACGAGCAGCGTCTTTGGTATTTATGCAAAACCAAAAGTTAACTTTACACCTGAGTTGGAAGGATTTGTTCGTGTCGGTTACGCGCGATCTAAAATTACGACTGAGGCGCCAGCTGGCTCAGAAGCATCAACCAGCAAAAGTGGTTTTTCATATGGGTTAGGCGTGAGCTATGCCCTCAGCCCACAGATATCCTTGACTGTGGATTACATGTCTTACCTCGATCAAACTGATCCGGATGACGCCAAATTGACTGGCCTCGCATTTGGCGCTAGCTACACGTTTTAAGCAACCAAAATTTAACTAGAACCACTCGAACGGGTGGTTCTTTCCGCTCCACCTGACGTCGCCACCACTCAATGCCTAGACTCGCCGCCCTGCTTGTCTAGCAACTTCATGCCGCGGTCAGCCGACTTGCAAGCAACACAGACTGACCAGCCGACACACGTCAAGAGCGATGTACTTTCTATAAGGACATACACGCTATGTGGTCGGATACGGGCTTGATGCGGTTCCACTCGCACGCCCACTGTGACAACACCCGCCACTGCAGCAGATTCGCCCATCCTTAGCTGTTCTACAGGGCAGGGGCGGGGTAGTTAGCAGTTACTGCCGCGCGTCATTACTGTTGATATTCATAATATAAGCTAACGAAATAATGAGTACTATATAGCTACTTAAAATACACTGTTCTCCGTTAAAAAGGCGATGTCATGTGACTCAGGTGCGTTTTCTGCGGGGCACTTGCGATAGCTGTGGGGGTTGTAATAAGCACGAAAAAAGCAGCCAACTTATTTATAGGCACTGCTTGCTCCGTTCTCTCCAGAGCAATATCCGACTCACTACCCGTTCGTTACTAGATAGGTGAGCACCTAAACATCGTTGAACAAGAAACCACAACTTCTGATGCACAAGCGACATGCGGTTGCCAATGCTAAGAAGCGATGGCAGGCCGAAGACCAATCTAACTTACTCGAAGGTGCGGATTATGAAAAATCTAGTTACTGCGTTGATATTTACGTTTGCCACAACCGTTTGGGCGGGTGACTTTGAAGACGGTTTTGCTGCCTCCGAGGCGGGTGACTACAAGACAGCATTCAGTTTCTATAAAAAGGCCGCTGAGCAAGGAGAGCTAGCCGCGCAGTTCAACGTGGGTCTTTACTACGACGTCGGCAAAGGGGTAGCACAGGATGATGCCGAAGCCGTTCGTTGGTACAAGTTGGCAGCTGCGCAAGGGTATTCCAGTGCGCAGTACAACTTAGGCGCCATTTATGCCAACCGCAAAGGGGTGCTACAGGACGACGCCGAAGCCGTCCGGTGGTACAAGTTGGCAGCGACGCAGGGGTATTCCAATGCACAGCTCAACTTAGGCTTCATGTATGCCAACGGCAAAGGGGTAGCACAGGATTACGCCGAAGCCGTTCGTTGGTACGAGTTGGCAGCTGCGCAGGGGAATTCAATTGCACAGCACAACTTAGGCGCCATGTATGCCAACGGCAGAGGGGTACTACAGGATTACGTAGAAGCCGTTCGTTGGTACAAGTTGGCAGCTGCGCAGGGGTATTCAATTGCACAGCTCAACTTAGGCGCTAGATATGCCAACGGCAAAGGGGTGCTACAGGACTACGCAGAAGCCGTTCGGTGGTACAAGTTGGCAGCTGTGCGGGGGAATGCAGACGCACAGTTCAATTTAAGTCAAAACTATGCCACTGGCAAAGGGGTCTTACAGGACGACTTGCAAGCGCATATGTGGATGAATTTAGCGGCGGTGTCTGGAGACAAGGGCGCTCAGAAAGCAAGGGATGTGATCGCCGAACAAATGACCATTCAACAAATAGCAAAAGCTCAAGCGATGGCTAAAAAGTGCTTGGTGAGTAAGTACAAGGACTGTGACTAAGGACGTACAGCAGTGGAGGGTCGCAGATACGTAAACCCCCTACACGCGAGTGCCAAGAGATCGCAATTTAATCACCCCGTGCAGTTAACCCCGTTGCCGACCGTAGCTATTTATTGCGGCTCAAACCTTGGAAGTCGCTAGGTTCTCTAGCCGTTCACACCGATATGTCCGGGATGAGGGCCATCAAGTCCGAAGCACTTCAAGTGACTTTTGATACGGCTTGCAAAGCCACCCACTGTTGGCGCTTACGTCGCCGCCGCCCAATGCCCAGACTTGCCACCCTGCTTGTCTAGCAACTTCACGTCGGTCATGGTCATGCCCCGGTCAGCGGCTTTGCACATGTCGTAAATGGTGAGTAAGCCGACTTGCACGGCGGTCAAGGCCTCCATCTCTACGCCCGTGGGGCCAGTGGTTTCTGTGGTGACGGTACAGCGCACGTGGGGTGGTTGTTGGCCCGTTTCCAAGGCGACACGCACGTGGGTCAACGCCAGGGGGTGGCATAGCGGGATGAGGTCACTGGTTTTTTTTGCGGCTTGAATCGCTGCAATGCGCGCAATACCCAACACATCGCCCTTCTTTGCGTGGCCCCCTTCGATCAGGGCCAAGGTGTCTAGGTGCATGTTGATGATGCCCGTTGCGGTGGCTATGCGGCGTGTATGTGCTTTTTCGCCAACGTCCACCATGTGGGCCTGGCCCTGTGGGTCAAAGTGGGTAAGTGGTGATGGGCTTGAGCTTGGGCTGGACACAGAATCGATCTCCGATAAAAGTATTTCCGACATGGTGTGCGGCAACTTAAGGCATCATACCGATATGCACCGCCCTTTGTCTGCCGCCTATCCTCGTGGGGAGTCGCTTGCCCGCCGCTTTCGAGCGGGCGTGTTCGTCACCGTAGTTGGGCTTCTCCTCTGCTGCATGTACGCCCCCGTGCGCGCCGCCAATGGGTTGCCAAACTTAGGCGGTGGGGCCGACCTGTCTCTGGGCGACGAGCGTCGTCTGGGTCAGCAGGTCATGCCTAATTTGCATGGGTCTGGCTTGGTGGTTGAAGACCCTTTACTGAATCAATACCTGTATGACCTGTGGCAACCCGTATTTAATGCCGCCGTGGCGAGGGGTGACCTTGCATCGGATATGCAGGCGCAATTTGCGTGGCAACTGTGGCTGTTGAACGCGCCATCGATTAACGCTTTTGCGCTGCCCGGTGGGTACTTCGGATTTCATTTGGGCCTACTGGCGTCTGCGCCAGACGATGCGGCATTGGCGTCCGTGCTAGCGCATGAACTTAGCCACGTAACGCAGCGCCACATTGCGCGCATTATTGCCCGCCAAGAAAGTCAGGCGCCTTGGGTGTTGGCTGCGATGTTATTGGGCGTCGCGACGGTCGGCGCCAACGCCGATGTGGGCACCGCCTTGGTGGTGGGAGGCCAAGCGGCCGCGATACAGGGGCAGCTGAATTTCTCTCGCGAAATGGAGCAAGAGGCGGACCGGCAGGGCCTGATGGTGTTGTCGGATGCGGGCTTTGATCCAAAGGGGTTTGTGCGCTTGTTTGATGAGCTGCAACGGGCCAACAGCCTGAACGACGACGGTGCATTTCCGTATCTCCGCAGTCACCCATTAACCAGCCAACGCGTTGCCGATATGCAGGCTAGGCTGTTTGGTTTGCCTGACACCACGGCAAGCACCGCCCCTCCCGGATTGCTTAACCCAGACGCATCCGCCTTGCTGCGCCTGCGCGCGCAGGTGCTCATGACCGACTCCACGGAGGCGTTGTTGGCGTTGGCCAGTGTGACGCCGCCCGCCGGGTCAGTGCCCGCAACAACTCGATGGCAAGTAGGCTATCAACGCGCCATTGCCGCCTGGGCTGCGCAGCGCCACGCGGACGCCTGGCCCCCCTTGTTGGCGCTGTTAGGCGCTACCGACACCCCTGAAGCGGTGCAACAAGTGCTGAGAGAAACGGCAATCGGTTGGTTGGCGGAACCCCATGCGCTGCCACCGGAGGTCGCCGTACGCGTGAGGCAGTCCGTAGAGGGCTGGTTAGCCGCCGCGCAAGGGGATGCGCAGGCTGGGCGTCGCGCCGCACTGCTGGTGCTTGCCGGGCTGGTTGCCGCGCCGGCTGCCTCAAACTTGTTGGGTGCGGACGCCGCGCAGGTGAGGGTCGATGACGCCGTGCAGCTGTTGCGGTCCTGGTTGGTACGTTACCCACAAGATGGCTTGGCGTGGCAGCTGATGTCACGCCTAGAGACGGCTCAAAATAGGCCCCTGGCGGCGTTGCGTGCCGACGCTGAGTTTTATATTACGCGGGAGCTGTTGCCCAGTGCGCGCGATCGACTAAAGGCGGCACGCGACTTAATTGCACGCTCAAAGGGGGCGGTGAACGAGACGGACGCAGCGATTATTTATGCGCGTGAGCGTTGGGTTTTACAAGCGATTGCAGACGCATCCGCAGTCAGGCCTTAGTGGGCCACGAACGGACCGGGTACCTTGCTGCATGCAAGTGCATTGCGGGCAAGATAATATGCGTTCATCTAAGCAACCACCGCGTTGCAAAAAGCAGTAATAACGAGTTCCATGGCAGCCATTCATATCTCTGACATTGAGTCAGCCATCAATTATTGGCGTGACCAGAAACCCTCACCTGATGGCGTGACGCTTTGCCCCGAGGTACGGGTGCTGGCTGAGGTCTACGCGCTTCTGGTTTATTACCACGAGGTCGAGGCTGACGATGCCAGCATGCCTTTCGATGCCTATGCCGCGTGGGAGGCTTGGTTCGACACCACGCCCGATACGCCGTGTATCGCTATCTGCTCCACCAGCCAAGGGGATGACGATTGCAAGGGTTGCGGTAGAACGTTTGCGGAGGTCCAGTATTGGACGGAGATGGCGCCGCCCGAAAAACGCGCGGTGTGGCGGCGCATCACGCTGCATGGTGATGCGTGGCGTTTTAATCGTTACCGCGAGCGCGCCCTTGAGAACCGCACGACCGAGGCGGCGGCTCCAGATTAGACCTCGCGGGCCCGCCTGGCCAGTTCGGCGGCTTTGCCGACGTAAGAGCCCGGTGTCATGGCCAATAAACGGGCCTTATCTGCGGGGGGAATCGCCAGTGACTCAATGAGGCCGTGTAAAGCCTCGCGGGTCACGGTTTTACCCCGAGTTACCGCCTTGAGCTGCTCGTAGGCGCCGCTGATACCGTAGCGCCGCATCACCGTTTGTATCGGCTCTGCCAACACTTCCCAAGACTGGTCCAAATCTTGGGCCAAGGCTTCAGGGTTGAGTTCTAGCTTACGCAGGCCCGTGCCCATTGATTGATAGGCGAGTGCGGTGTAGCCAAAAGCAACGCCCATGTTGCGCAATACGGTGCTGTCTGTGAGGTCGCGCTGCCAGCGAGAAATAGGTAACTTCTCGCTCAGGTGACGCAACAGCGCATTGGCCAAGCCGAGATTGCCTTCGGCGTTTTCAAAGTCAATGGGGTTGACCTTGTGCGGCATCGTCGATGAGCCAATTTCGCCGTCTTTCAAGCGCTGTTTGAAGTACCCCAAGCTGATATAGCCCCAGACATCACGCGCCAAGTCAATGAAGATGGTGTTGGTTCGTGCCATGGCGTCAAACAATTCCGCCATGTAGTCGTGGGGTTCGATCTGAATACTGAAGTCTTGGAACGTGAGCCCCAAGCCCTCGGGCACAGGAGCAGAGACAACGCGCTTGGCGAAAGCCTCCCAGTCCACGTCAGGCCAAGCGCTGAGGTGCGCATTGTAGTTGCCGACTGCACCGTTCATTTTTGCCATGATCGCGACCTGCGCGATGCGACTGCGGGCGCGCTGTAAGCGCACCGCGACGTTAGCGATCTCTTTACCCACCGTTGTGGGGCTGGCCGTTTGACCATGCGTGCGGCTCAACATGGGTACGTCGGCAAATTTTTCTGCCATCTCTAGCAGCAAGTCGATCAGCGTATTGAGTTGTGGCAGCAGGACGGTATCACGCGCGCTCTGCAATTGCAGGGCGTGGCTGGTGTTGTTAATGTCCTCACTGGTGCAAGCAAAGTGCACAAACTCACCCGCACGCGCCAACTCGGCCCGCGCTTGCTCACTCAAGACCTCGCGACCGAAAGCACGCTTGATCCAGTACTCAACGGCCTTGACGTCGTGGTTGGTTTCACGCTCGATGTCTTTGATAGCCGCTGTGTCCGCCTCACTAAAGTCGGCAACCAAGCGCAGCAGGTAATCCGTCGCTTCCTGCGACAGTGGCGGGCACTCGGCTAGATTGGCTTTGGTCAGTGCGATGAACCACGTTATCTCCACTTGCACCCGTTTGTGCATATAGCCATGCTCACTCATGATGGGGCGCAAAGCAGCGAGTTTGGCGCTGTAGCGACCGTCAAGTGGGGAAAGGGCAGAGATGGTGGTGTGGTCAGTGGTCATACGGTGTGCGGGCAATCGCCCAATGGAGCAGCCAATATTGTAGGTGGCTTAGCGCCTATACGGCGGCGGGATGTCCAGCGGGTGTTGGCCGCGTCAGCGCACAAGGCATTCTGTCGCTAGAATCGGCGCTCCACTACTCGTTTTATCAATTATGAAACTCATCGGCTCAGTGACCAGTCCCTACGTTCGCAAAGTGCGGGTTGTGATGTTAGAAAAGCGTTTGGACTACACGCTGATGACCGAGGACGTGTGGGCTGCAGATACCGGCATCAAGGCAGCTAACCCGTTGGGGAAAATTCCTTGCTTGGTTTTGGACGGCGGCGAAGCCATGTTTGATTCGCGTGTCATCGTCGAGTATCTCGACGGTCTGTCCCCCGTTGGGCGCTTGATTCCACAAAGTGGTCGGGAGCGTGCCGAGGTTAAAACCTGGGAAGCACTGGCTGATGGCATCATGGACGCGTCTATCCTTGCGCGCTTGGAGGCGGGCTGGGCCGGTCGTGCAGACAGCGAGCGCTCACAGGCTTGGATTGATAGACAGTTGGGCAAGGTGGAGAGCGCCATTGAGGCGATTGCACAGGGTCTGGCAGAAAAGCCTTTTTGTTGCGGCAAGACCTTTAGCTTGGCTGACATCGCGGTGGTCAGTGCCTTGGGCTATCTTGACTTCCGCTTTCCAAGTCTAGGTTGGCGCGATCGGTCGCCACGACTGGCGGCATGGCAGAGCGCCTTAGCGACGCGCGCCAGTTTCGCTGCGACAAACCACAGCTAACTAAACCAACGGCGCCGTTGCGCCTAGCCGACCCGCCGCTTTAACCACCGCATGAGGCTGCCAATGACGGGCAGCTTTTCGTATAGTTCCTCGGCGGCGTCCCAGTAATCGCGGTGGTAGACCACCCGCCCTTCCGTGTTGAAACGCAGGTGGCTGGCACCCCGTATGCACCACGGTTGCGGGCTACCCGTTTCAAAGGTGAAGTCCCATGTGAGGAAGCAGGACGCCCCTTGTTCGAGCACGTCGTGGACGATGAAGCGCGGGTGTTGCACGCGCTTGAACATCTCATGGAAAATTGCCTGCACGCTTGCGAGGTCGTTGACCTCGTTGAAGGGGTCTTTAAAAAACACCGTCGTGTCGTAGTGAGCGCCCATATGCGCGACGTCAGTCGCTTTCAGGTCTTCAAACCACGCAACCAATGCTTGGGTGTGTGCGCTCACTTCTGGTTGGGTGTTCATAGGCCTGTTAATCGCAAGACAAGGGCTTGTGCCCAACGAAAGGGCAACAGCCGTATCGCCTTGAGCCACCACGTGAAGCGCCTTGGGAAGTGGATATCAAACAAGCCGTCACGCCAGCCTGCTAGCATGGCATCAGCCGCTGCGTCAGGCGTGATCAGGGCCGGCATGCTGAAGGCGTTTTGGGCGGTCAGTGGGGTTTCGACAAACCCGGGGTGTACCGCACTGATGCCAATATTTTCGCGTGCCAGGTCCATATATAACACCTCGGCCAAGTGCGTCAGCCCTGCTTTGGTTGGGCCGTAGGCGAGCGCGTTGGGTAAGCCGCGCCAGGCTGCCACGCTGCTGATGAAGCTGATGTGACCATGCCCCTGAGCCCGCAGCGTCGCGAGCACGGTATCAACCACATGGTAGGCCCCCAGTAAGTTCACATCGACGTGCTGGCGCATCACGGCGAGGTCAAACTGTTGCGCGCGCATGGGGGTGTAGACACCCGCCGCGAAAAGCACCAGGTCGATGTGCCCCGCTCTGGCCACCAGCGCGGCACAGGCATCGCGCAGGGCATGCACATCCGTCACGTCTAGGGGCAGCGCCCGGCCAGTCGGGTACCTGTTTGCAAACGCCTCAAGCGGTGCCGGCTTGCGTGCTGAGACGGTCACGTGGGCCCCCTGTTCCGCCAAGCGTTGTGCCACGGCATAGCCAATGCCTGACGAGGCACCAATGACCCAGACCACCTTGTCCTTCCAGTCGCGCAGAGGAGGGTTCATCGGTTGGAACCAGCGGCGAGATGACGGCATGCGGTTAGCCCACCTTTTCAAGCGTAAATTGAACGACGTCGGTGTTGGACTCCAAGAAAGCCGCTTCGCAGTAAGCGAGGTAGAACTCCCAAATGCGAATAAAGCGTGTATCAAATCCTAGCGCCCGAACGGCAGGCTCTTGCTTTAAGAACGCGTGACGCCACGTTTGTAGCGTTTGGGCGTAGTCCCGTCCAAATGCGTGTGCGTCCACCACCTGTAAGCCGGCGCGTTCCGCCTGCGCGCGGAAGATGGCGGGGCTGGGTAAACAGCCACCCGGAAAGATGTACTGTTGTATGAAATCGGTGCCCTTGATGTAGCGATCAAACAGGGCGTCATCAATCACAATTGACTGAATGCAGGCCTTGCCGCCGGGCTTGAGTCGCGCGGCAATGGTATCGAAGTAGGTCGGCCAATACGCCTGACCCACCGCCTCAATCATTTCTATGGAACACACCGCGTCAAATGCCGGCTCAGGGCGGGTGACGCCGATGTCACGGTAGTCCTGTAAGCGCAGATCAGCTAAGTGTCCGTTAGGGGTGGCGGCTAGGCGCTCATTTGCCCATGCGAGTTGCTCTGTGGATAGCGTCAGTCCAACGACGTGGCTGCCAAAGTCGCGTGTGGCCATCTCGGCCAGCGCGCCCCAGCCGCAACCAATTTCTAGCAGCCGCTGACCGGGCTGCAAGTTGACCGCCTCTAACGCCCGCTTCACCTTGGCGTTTTGGGCCGCACTCATGTCGCTCAGACCACCCGCGTACAGGGCGCTGGAGTAGTTCATGGTCGGGTCCAGCCAGAGGCTGTAAAACGCATTGCCCAGATCGTAGTGCGCGTGTATGTTCTTTCGGCTGTTGGCCTTGGTATTCCGGTTCAGCCAGTGCTTCACCTGATAGGCCAGGCGACCCGCCCAGTGACCATAGATGGCGCTCTCAATGGCGGCTCGGTTTTGTATCAGTACTTGCAGCAGGTGCGCGAGCTGTGGTGTCTGCCAGTCGCCCGCAATATAGGTTTCGGCAAAGCCGATATCGCCGCTCTTTAAAGAGGCCGAGAACACACGCCAGTTATTTAGGCTTAGGTGGGCTTGTAAGCCACCCGGCTCGCCAAACTGAAGCCATTCACCGGTGGGGCATTGCACGTGCAATTGCCCATGCGTCATTTTTGACAGCAGCTTAAGCAAACGCTTGGCAGCAAAGGGCGCATCGATGCGGTCCAAGTCGGCGGTAGTGGATAGGTTGGTAGTCAAGGTAGAGGGCCTATTGCGAGGTGTCGGTACGTCAAAAAGTTATTTAACCTTAGCTCACTAAATCAGCGGGCGGTTCGGGCTTGCGGAAAAAAGGAATGCGCTTGCGCCAGAGTTGCAAGGCTTGCCAATGAATACGTAGGATAACGCCCCACGTCATCAGCGGGTATCGCAGCAAGGCTCGACGGCGACTGTCGGCATTGAGCGGGGTCAGCGAACCGCTGACGCTGGTACACAACAAGGGGCCCGCATCCCAGTCGGTGTCGGTGTGATCGATACGAGCGACGACGCGTGGCGGATTACCGGCGAGGGCGGGTCGCCACATGAATGTGAAGCGGTAAGCCCCTTGAACCGCGCAGAAGGGGGAGACATGGAAGACCTTTTCGCGGTCTTGTGTGACGCCCAACTGAACGTCACGTAACAGGTATATGTGGCGCTCGCCAAAGGTGTTGTTTACTTCAACGACAACGGCGCGCAAGTCGCCATCTGTCGTGTGGCAGTACCAAAAGCTGACCGGCTTAAAGGCGTAGCCAAAGACCCGGGGGTAGGTGTGTAGCCACACCTCGCCGTCGCAATCGCTGATGTCGTTTTGCGAAAGCAGCTCGTCCAACCACGCCAAGGCGTCGCTTGAGCCATCGCCGTGGTCCACGTCATAGAAAGACAAACTCGACCAGCGATTACGTGCAATGGCTGTATCGAATGCGCTAGGTGCCACGCGTGCTTGGCGCATGGGCAACCACACAAAGTAGTTGGCGTAGGCAAAGCGGTGGGTGTTAGGTCGGTGTCTTGCATGACGCACCTCGCCAAACCCAATGTGCGCAACGCGTGCCAATAAGGCGCTAGCCATCCAGGTCGCCCGCTGGCGGCACATCCGCCGCTGGAAAGCCATTTACGAGCGCAGACTTCACCAAGGCCGCGGCATGTATTCCCGCCTTTAGCCCGTCTTCATGGAAGCCATAACCGCACCACGCGCCACAGAAAAACGTTCGGTTTTGCCCTTGCAATTGCGCAATTTCCTTTTGAGCAGCGATAGCCGCCTCGTCGAATACGGGGTGTGCGTAGTCGTACTGGCCCAGTATCTGTGCGGGGTCTATGGGGTTTATTGGGTTGAGCGAGACCACGACCGGTTGGGTGAAGGGCAAGGGTTGGAGGTGGTTGATGAGGTAGTGCAGGCAGACGCGCGCATCCTCTTGGGCTGACTCCGGTGCGCGCTCGTAATTCCATGCGGACCATGCGCGCTGCTCTTGGGGTAACACCTGCGGGTCGGTGTGTAGCACGGCCACGTTGTCTTGAAACTGAATGGCGCCTAAAACAGTGGATTCCGAAGCGGAGGGCGCGCTCAGTAACTGCAAGGCCTGATCGCTGTGACAGGCGAGTACCACGGCGTCAAACGTCTCGGTGCCCGTGGCGGTCGTGATCGTGACGCCGTGTGGGTGGCGGGCAATATGCGTCACGGGTGTGTTCAGTCGCGCGTCGGCAAGCGTCGCGATGATGGTGTCCACGTATTGTCGCGCGCCGCCAGCGACGGTGAACCATTTGGGCCGATTCACAATTTGCAGTAGGCCGTGGTTGTCGCAAAACTGGACCAGCGTCCCAATGGGGAAGGCCAGCATCTGCGGCGTTGGGCAGCTCCAAATGCTACCGAGCATCGGCAGTAAGTACCAGTCGCGAAACGGTGTTGAAAACGCATGCACCTCTAGGAAGTCGCGCAAACTGGTGGCGTCACTCAGGCCGCCGCTTTGCGCTTGCTGTCTAGCGATACCCGTGGCAATTTTGTTGAAACGCAGCACGTCTCGCAGCATGCGCCAGAAGTCTAAGGACCACAGGTTGCTTGTTTGGCTAAAGACAGCACGCAGTGATGTCCCGCTCCACTCCAGCGCCCGCCCATCGCCACGCGCGTTGGGGACTTGCACCGAAAAAGACATGTCGGACTCGGCCAAGGGGATGTTGAGTTCTTTAAATAATCCCAGCAGTCTTGGGTAGGTGCGCTCATTGAGCACCAAAAAGCCGGTGTCAATGCCCCAAGTCTTGGGGCCGTTTGCCGTGTCCAGCGTGACATCAACGGTATGGGTGTGGCCACCAAAGTAGTCGTTGGCCTCAAATACGGTTAATGCGGCACTGTCAGCTAAGTGATAAGCAGCTGACAAACCAGCGATACCAGACCCGACGATGGCAACACGTGGCTGGGTGCTTGGGGCGCTGGGCGTTGTGGGTTGGTCAGTGGTGGTCATGTTGCAGTTGTGTAACGTAAAGCGCAGAAATACCTAGTGGAAACCCTTGGCAAGACCCCATTATCTGGTTAAAGCCATTAAGCTTAAAACTATCTTGTCTTAGACAAATCTTTTAAAAGCCTAACCACTTTAACCCAATGACTTGGATACACACCATATCTGACATCGAACGCGACACGGGCATCGCCAAGGATCGGTTGCGTGTTTGGGAGCGGCGCTACGGTTTTCCGGAGCCGCAGCGCGATGATACCGATGAACGTCTTTACGATGACGCCCAGTTGTTTCGTCTCCGACTGATTAAGCGCCTGCTAGACCTTGGGGAGCGCGCAGGGCGCGTGGTGCCGATGGCGGTGGACGAACTGCAGCGGCGTGTGGACAATGCGGTGCGGCCACTGACTGGCCGTGTGCTTGATGAGGCCAGCGATGCGTTGCTAAATGACTTGGTCGTCATGATCAAGGCGACTGACCGCAAAGCCTTGCATGGGCGACTGATGCACTTAATCAGCGAGCGTGGCATTTCGGCGGTCATAGAGCGTGTGATCGCGCCCTTGGGTGCACGCGTTGGTGAGTTTTGGTTGAGTGGCCAAATCGCGATTTATCAAGAGCACTTGTTTACGGCGGTGATTCGGAGTGTGTTGATCCAAGCGATGGAACAATTACCACTGCAGTCAGCTGCCCAGCCCCCGTTGGTGTTGCTGGCGACCTTGGGTAATGAGCGCCACGAGATTGGTCTACTTATGGCGGAGTCCATGTTCGCTCAGGCGGGCTGCGATCGCTTGTCACTCGGTACCAGTATGCCGTTGAACGAGGCCGTGGCGGCGTGCCTCGCTGTCAAGCCAGACATCTTTGCGCTAAGCTTCTCTGGGCAAAATGCACCGCGCGAAGTACTGTCGCAACTGAAGCAGCTGCGTGGCATGTTGCCACCCGCCACGGAGGTGTGGGTCGGCGGTAGCGCCGTGGCGTTGCGTCTCGTGACGGATATCGCGGTTGCGCGTGCCTTTACATCGGCGAGCGACATCCGGTCGGCGATAGATGTCTGGCGCGCATCGCACTAGCGTTGTCGATACCCGCCGCGAAGAAGTGGGTATCTTGGGAAGGTATCGTGTCTGACGTGTGGCCTTAATTAAAATTTGATTTGTAATTTTTGCGTAGGAGTCAGTGATGTTGTACCCGGAGTTGTTCAAGCAACTAGAGGCGGTCCGGTGGGACATGGAGAAGGACATCCCTTGGGGTGACTTTGACGCGGCCCAGCTGACGGATGAGCAAGCGCAGACCATCAAGATGAATGCCATCACGGAATGGGCGGCGCTGCCCGCAACGGAAATGTTTTTGCGTGACAACCGTCACGACTCGGACTTTTCTGCCTTTATGTCGGTTTGGTTTTTCGAAGAGCAAAAGCACGCCTTGGTGCTCATCGACTATCTGCGCCGCTTTCGCCCAGACCTGATGCCAACCGAGAGCGAACTACACGCGGTACGCTTTGAGTTTGATCCCGCCCCTGCGCTCGAAACCTTGATGATGCATTTTTGCGGCGAGATACGCTTGAACCATTGGTATCGCCGCGCAGCCGAGTGGCACACCGAGCCGGTGATTAAGCAGATCTACACCACATTGAGTCAAGACGAGGCACGACACGGCGGCGCCTACTTACGGTACATGCGACGTGCCATAAACAACTTTGGTGATGAGGCCCGGGCTGCTTTCGCCAAAGTAGGCGTTTTGATGGCCAGTGCACGTAGAACGGCGCAGGCGCTACACCCAACCAATCTGCACGTTAACAAGTCGTTGTTTCCAAACGATACGATTCAAAGCCGCATGCCCAACCCCGAGTGGTTGGAGAACTGGTTGGACACGCAAATCCGGTTTGACGCAAGCTGGGAGACCAAAGTGGTGGACCGTATCTTGCACAACCTCAGCTTGCTGATGAATGAGTCGTTCAAGTCGGTGCAGGAACTGAACCGCTTCAGGAAACAGATCAACGCTGGCCTGACGTGAGGCGTCTCTAGGGCCCAAACACCGTTCGCCACAAGGCGGTAATCGCCTCTTGGTAAGCGCGCGCGTCCTGAACAGGAACTTGTGTTGCGGTCTCGTCTAGGCGTGCACGGTGCTGAATTTGCCGAAGCGACCGGTAGGCGTCAGCAGCGCTATCGCTGATCGCCTCAGGTAGCAAGCCGCCCATCTGTGCGATTCTGAGCAGCTTGATGTTGCCCACATTGGGGCGCAGTGCGGGGTGGTCTTTGCTGTGTGCCAATAACAGGTACTGCACCACAAACTCAACATCGACCATACCGCCCACACTGTGTTTGACATCAAACAGGCCAGCAGGCACCGGATGCGCCTGACGCACGCGCGCGCGCATGGAGGTGATTTCCTCGCGCAGACGGGCTAAGTCACGCGGCGCGATCATGACGGCCTCGCGTACGGCATCGAACGCATCTTTTAGGGCAGGATCGCCCACCGCAGACCGCGCCCGCGTGATAGCTTGGTGCTCCCACGTCCAAGCGGTATTGCTACCGCGTTGCTGTTGGTAGTCCGCATAGCTGTCCATGCGGGTCACCAACATGCCCGAGTTGCCATTCGGGCGCAGCGCGGTGTCGATCTCGAACAAGTCGCCTTCCGCTGTCTTTACGGTGAGCCAATTAATTAGCTTTCTCACCAACGCGGCATAAGCGACTGGGGCGTCGTCATGCGGGTCTTCGTAGACGAACACAATATCCAGGTCACTGCCATAGCCCAGCTCTTTGCCGCCAAGTTTTCCGTAGGCCAATATGGCGATGGCTGGCACCTCGCGGTGCCGCTGACGAATGAGCGCCCAGCACCAACGCATGGCGACTTTAAGAACCGTGTCGGCCAAGGCACTCAAGTCATCGGCAACCCATTCGACGCTTAGGCGGCCTTCGACGTCTCTGGCGAGCGTTCTGAACACCTCACTGTGGTGGGCGCGTCGTAGCAGGTTGAGCAACTCTTCCTCGCCGTCCTCGCCGGTTCGGATCAATGCGGCGCGTCGGGACTCCAATTCCGATTCGAATTGAGCGGCGTCGAAGCGCTCATCCAGCATCGTGGCGTTGGCGAGCTCATCGATCACACTGGGGTGCTGTATCAAATAGCGTGCCGGCCATTTCGCCGCACTGAGCAAGCGCAGCAAGCGCTCGTGAATGCCTGGCCGTTCGTGTAGCAGGGCCAAGTAACTGTCCCGGCGCATCAGGGCTTCTAGCCAGTCGGCGAGTCGCACGGCACCCGTCTCTGAGACATGTCCATCGACTAGCCAAGCGTGTGTGCGTTGGATGAGACGTGCCAGTCGAATACGCACGTCTTCGCGCAGGCCCAAAACGCGTGGGTTGGCGCGCCACGTGTCGATACGCTCCTTGAAGGCCCCCGTCAGCGTGTCAAAAACCGCATCAAGGTCGCCCTCTAGCCGTTGCGAGCCATCGCAGTTGGTGCAGGGCGCATCGTTACCGAGGAGGCGGTCAAATTCTTGTGCAACCGTCTCGCGGTGTGCGGCGAGTGCACACAGGAAGTCGGTGGTTTGGGGGTATGCCATGGATTGTGCGATCCACGCTAAGTCACCGTCATCGACTGGCAGCATATGGGTCTGCTGATCGTCTAGATACTGCGCACGGTGTTCCACTTGTCGTAAAAACACATAGGCTTGTGCCAGCGCAGTCGCCGTTTCTGGCGGCATGAGGTCTGCCTTGGCCAAGCGGTCAAGCGCATCAAGCGTTGAGCGGGTGCGCAACTCGGGGAAGCGCCCGCCGCGCACCACTTGTAACAACTGCACCGTGAACTCAATCTCACGGATGCCACCGCGCGAGAGCTTCACATCATTCGCCCGCTCTGGGTGGCCGCTGGCGCGCTTGGTCGCGTGCACGCGTATCTGCTGGTGCAGACGGCGTAGGCCTTCGAAGACGTTGTAGTCTAGGTAGCGCCGAAACACAAAAGGCAAAACGACGTCGCGCAAAGAGAAAACGGTCTCGGCTTTACGCGCTTCAGCGGGTGCCACGACACGGCTCTTGAGCCAGGCAAAACGCTCCCACTCGCGCCCTTGAACCACGAAGTAGGTCTCCAGTGCATCCAGTGCACTCGCGGCGGGCCCCACGCTACCGTTGGGTCGCAGCGCCAAATCCACGCGAAATACAAAGCCATGTTCGGTGGACTCTCCAATGAGCTGATAGACCTGCCGAACGACTTTGGCAAAAAAAGCCTGGTTGCTAATGCGTTGCAAACCGTGTGCGTTGCCTGTGGTGCGGCCGTCACCGTCGTAGACGTAGATCAGGTCGATGTCACTGGATACGTTCAGCTCGCGCGCCCCTAGTTTGCCCATGCCAACGACCCAGAGGGTGGCTTCCTTGGGTTCGTCCGCGGCCTCGTTGTCCGGGTCAATCATGGGGGCGCCGTGAATCTCTTTGAGCGATTGCTGGGCCGCGGTGACGGCTTTGTCTAGTGTGAACTCTGCCAACGTGGTGGCGGTTTGCGTGACGTCTTGTGCAGATGCTGCGCACTCGCAGTCTAAAACCGCGAGGCGTTCGATCACCAATTGGCGCAAGATGCGCAGGCTGGCCCCTAGGTCGTAGCCTTTGTCGTTGAGGACTTGCAGGGTGCTGACCATATGGGCCTGGCTTGGCAGGCCAGGCGCCAATAAAGTAAGCTCATTGGCGTACCGACGCCGAATGCGTTGGACAAACCGCGAATGTGCGGCTAGCCCGGGCCGCACGTTCGCCCCTGCGCCCGTTTGCGGGAGCTTATCTGTTTCGGGTGCGCTCGGGGTCATAATTAACTGTCATGCAACAGACCAATCAACCGACCGTCCAATCACGCAGCTGGCTTCGTGCTGTGCTGAAGTGGTTGTTGCTTGCATGTTTGATTTTTAGTGGGGTAGTGGGTGCCGCCTATTGGCTGATACACACCACGATTGTGCCCCGTGTGGACGATTGGCGTGCGCGTATTGAGGTCAAGCTGAGTGATTCACTCGGATTGCCGGTTCATATTGGCGGGATTGAAGGCGACAGCCAAAACGGCACCACGCATCTGCGCGTTAAAGGGATACGTATCGATGGGGCGGATGGTGGGCCCGCATTGTCCATTCCCCAAGTCGACCTGCGCTTCTCTCTGGCGTCCCTTTGGCAGCTGGAATTGGCGGACGTGCAAATCACGGCCCCTGTCGTGCAGGCGGCGCGGCAAGCCTCGGGTGCATGGGTTATCGCAGGGCTACCCTACACCGCCGCGACGACGACCGAGCCACCGCGGTGGCTAAACTGGTTGCTTGCCCAGCCGCGGATAGCCGTTTCTGGTGGCACCCTCGCATTGCGGGACGGGCAGGGTGAACCGCAGCAGTGGCTCTTTACGGCGATTGATGCGACGTTTGCCAATAACGGCCGCAACCACGCCTTACAGCTAGAGGTAACACCGCCGAGTGACCTGGGTGCCCGTATGACCTCGTCAGCGCGCATGCGTGGCGGCTATTTCTCTTCATCACTGACCGATTTTGCCGATTGGGAAGGCGACGTAGAGACGCAAATTCCATCGGTGCGCCTAGAAGCATTGCGCGCCCTGTTGTCGCGGTTTATCCCAGCAGACCGTTGGCCCACCCATGGTGCCTTGAATCTCCCGTCGAATTGGGTTCGCGGTGGCGAGGGGTCTTGGCGTGCCCAGTTGGCCGTGGGACGCGGCGTGCGCATTCAATCCATTCGCAACGAGATCGCCCTGACGGACCTCGATGTGCAGTTAGGTGCCGACTTGGCGCCACTGCAACTGCAGCGTCTCGCCGGGCAGCTGGATTGGTCAGAGACCGACACGGACTGGACGCTGCGCACACAGGGCTTGGCATTTGAGACGCGTGATGGCTTGCGTTGGCCGGGCGGCAACGCCCAACTCGATTGGCAGGCGAGCGATGGCAACCAACCCGGCAAAGGGCGGCTAACCGGGACCTATTTAGATCTCAAATTACTGGGTGAGTTGGGTAACCGCTTGCCGTTGGGCCCTACCGCGTTAGGGGCCTTGCGCACCTATGCGCCACAAGGCTTGGTGCGCGAAGCGAGCGTGACGTGGACCGGTGACCTCGCGGCACCGCTGGCGTTCAAGACCAATGGGCAAGCCAGCGGTGTCTCGTGGTTAGCCGCTTCGCCAGAGGGAGATGCGCCTTTGGGCCGCCCGGGCGTGGATGGGCTGGATGTGACGTGGACCGGCGACCAACTCGGCGGACGTCTCCAACTGCAGATGGCGGCGGGGCGCTGGACCTTACCCGGCTTGTGGGCTGACCCGGTGTTAGGCGTGGACAGTTTGGCGGCGGATATGCAGTGGACCGCCCCGCAGGCACCCGCCAATGAGTGGACCGTGCGGACGGACGCTCTGACGCTGACCACGGGTGGTAGCCGCCTTGACGGGGCGGTGCTCTGGCGCTCTGGCCCCGACCCGGCCGGTCGTCTAACGCTGACCCTTAATGCGGATCACGTGGACCTGAACGGTTTGCCGCGTTACTTCCCATTGACCTTGAAAGACGCGGGTGTGCGTGATTACTTGGCGACCCATTTGCTCGCAGGGCGCGCCAACGACGTCCGTGTGGCGTTTGATGGCGCGCTGGACGCTTTCCCCTTTGCGTCCAGAGAAGAGGGGCACTTGGACATTCGCGCGGATATTACGCAGGCGACCTTTGATGTTGGACGCCAGTTGGGGCCAGAACTGGCGTGGCCGGCACTGACGCAATTGGCCGGGCAATTTGAGATGCGCGACAACGCCATTCGCTTCTCAAAAGCGACGGGCCGCCTGCGCGACGCGCCAGCCATTGTGTTGACGGATGGGTCGTTTGAGATACCCCAGATCAGTGGCCAAAAACCCATGACCGTCGTACTCGACGCGAGGGGACCATTCAGCGCTTGGCTGTCTCAATTAAATAAAAGCCCACTGGCCGCCAAGACCCAAGGGTATATGCGTGACTGGCAGGGTGATGGTGAGGCCACACTGCGTCTTGAGCTCGCTGTGCCGCTGGCAGCGAGTGCGGTGGAGCCCGTCGGTGTTCGGGGCGGGGTCAGCCTGTCTAAAGTGGGGCTAAGACCCTTCCCTTCTTTGCCGCCGTTGCAAGACCTCAGCACGCGCATTGCGTTTACAGACCAGTCGATCACGGTGTCCAACGCCTCCGCCACGTGGTTGGGTGGTCCGATGACGGGCGAGGGCACGTGGCGGCTGTCGCCGACGGGGGAGTCGATGTTGCAAGCGCAAGTGCGGGGTAGCCTGCGGGCAGAATCCATTGCCCGAACGCCTGCGTTAGGCCGCTTGGCGTTGGCCGCGCGAAAGGCGCGTGGAGAAGCCCGTTTCGTCGCCTCTGTTCGGCAGACCCCTGAGTCTGGGTTCGAGCTGAAACTGAATGCACCGCTGACCGAGATGGCGATTGATTTGCCAGCCCCGCTAAATAAGCTTAGCGGAACGCCTTGGGATTTGCAGGCGGTGTTACAAACAGCACCACCCAGTGCGTTGCCCACAGACATGGTGCGTGGTCAAGAATTTGGGTTACACATCGGACCGGTGGGTGCACCCTTGTTGCGCGCGCGCGTGCAACGCGCTTATGCCGCCGCTACACCGGACGTGCGGCCCATCAGCTTGGCGCTGCGTGAGCCTGATGTGGTGAGGGGCGCCTATGTATTCGGTAGCGCCGACGCCGTGCCCCTGACTCTCCCGGAGAGTGGCGTGGCCGCGGACATTCGTATGCCCGCGTTTAACGCCGACGCATGGATGGCTGTATTTGAACCAACAACACCGCCGGTTCGTGTCGGTGTTGCGCTACCTGCGCGCCCGGTGACCACCAGCGGTGGCGTCAATGCGGCGTCGATGTTGGCGGCGTTTGAGGCCTACTTGCCGACGACGATTGTGGGTGCTGCTGATCTTGTGACGGTATCGGGACGGCGCTTTCACCAAGTCGTTCTGGGCGGCAGTCGCGCCGGGCCGCTGTGGCGTGCCAACGTACTGGCTGAGGAGCTAAATGGCTACGTCCAGTACAACTTCGGCCAGCAGGGAGCGCAAGACAAGCTCTACGCACGTCTGGCGATGCTTAACTTGGCCGAAGCCCAAACCAACGACGTGGTCGATCTGCTCAGCAACCAGCCAAAAGCCATGCCTGCATTGGATGTAGCCGTTGACCAGCTCACCCTTAGCGGGCGGGATCTCGGCCGCTTCCAATTGCAAGCCAGCAACCGCCTTGCGCGTCAAGAGGGGGGCAAGGTGGCGAATGAGTGGCAAATTGAGGTCTTACGTTTGGATATGGCCGAAGCCAGCTTTCAGGCGACGGGTCAGTGGGCCCCGGTGGCTCGTAAGGCCAAGCTGCCGGCAGAGACCGCCGCACGTCGGACGTATTTGGATGTGGATTTGACCGTGCGCGATGGGGGTGCCTTGCTGACGCGGTTCGGTATGCCGGGCGTGTTGCGAGCGGGTAGCGGCAGCCTGTCGGGCCAGTTGGCATGGTTGGGTGCCCCCACGCGCTTTCATACGCCTAGCCTGAGTGGGGCGCTTAACGTCGACATGCAAAAGGGTCAGTTCCTTAAAGCCGATCCGGGCTTGTCTAAGTTGCTTGGCGTCCTCAGCCTGCAGTCGTTACCAAGGCGCCTGACCCTTGATTTCAGTGACGTGTTTTTTCAAGGCTTCTCTTTTGATGGCGTACGCGGAAGTGCCACCATACGCGACGGGGTGTTGACGACCAATAACCTTACGATGCAGGGGCTGGGCGCATTGGTTTTAATGGAGGGGTCGGCGGACATGAAGGCCGAGACACAAGACCTAAACGTGGTGGTCGTTCCCAAAGTTGATAACGGAACGCTGGCTTTATTGGCCGCAGCGGCCAACCCTGTGGTGGGCGTGGTGACCTACTTTGCCAACGAGTTTCTCGATGGCTTGATTAACCGGGTGACGGTGAAGGGCTTTCATGTCACGGGCTCGTGGGCAGACCCAGACGTTGCGGACGTGAAAGTGGATGACGCTATGAAGCAGAAGATACCGGCTTCAACGCCGAAGTAGGCACTGGCGCTATGGCCTTGGCGTCGCGCCTTACTTCGGTTTGTTCTCGGATTCCTTGCGCTCATCGGCGGGGGGATCGATAGGCTCGCCATTTTTTCTCCCAGAGAACATGGTCCACCAGATAATGAAAACGAAAATGAGCAAGGCGCCTAGCGCTTCAAGCAAAAGCAGAGTCATGGAGAATTTTTTGCGAACAGCAATTTTTGACGTTAAACACAGGCAGCGAGCCTTAGTCCGATGGGCGTTGGTTGCTGCCATTGTAGGAAACGTAAGCGGGTGCGCACCGGTGCGTGGCGTATTGGCCGCCCTGCCTCCGGGGACATCGCCAGCGGCCGTCGCGACCCCATCACCGCCCGCCCCCCCCATGTCGACGCCAAGCGATGCCCCGAAAGAAGGGGCGACGGCTGCAGTGACCGAGGCGGTCACAGCGGAGCCCAGTGATGCCGTCATCGATGCCCTGCCGTCGCCGCCTGCTGATACGGCGTTGCGTGACGGGCTGGCGTGGGACGAGGCGCAAGCTTTGCCGGTTGTGGTTCGCCGCAAGGAGGCGCTTTGGCAACCGGTTTACTGGCGTCAAGTGCCGGGTTGGGGAAGTGATGACTTAGAGTCTTTTTGGGCGGCATGGGTACGCAGCTGTGAGCGGCCAGCGCGCGCACTGGCGTCGCAATGCGACGCCATCCGACGTTTAAGTATTGGCGACAATGCGCAACGCTACGAGTGGATCATGCGCACATGGCAACCCTATCGCGTGACGGCGCTTGACGGTCAGCGGCGCGGCCTACTCACCGGCTACTTTGAGCCGATGATGCGGGCTAGCCGCATTAAAACAGCGACCCATCAGACGCCGATGTATGCGCCGCCGCCGGGGTTGACCTCGGGCAGCCCTTGGTTTACACGGGAAGAAATGGAGACCGATCCCCGTGCCCTGGCCGCCTTGCAAGGGCGCGAGTTGGTTTGGATGGCGAATCCCATCGATGCGTTGATTATTCAAATACAGGGCTCTGGCCGTTTAGAAATTACCGAGCCTGATGGGCGTGTTCAGGTCGCGCGCTTGGCCTTTGCCGCGCACAACGGCCACACCTATCAGAGCGTGGCCCGCGGCTTGTTGGACTCGGGAGACATTACGGAGCCGTCGTGGCCAGCCATCAAGGCCTGGGCCGCGCAGAAGCCAGACGCGGTGCAGGGCGTGCTGTGGCGTAACCCCCGAACGGTCTTTTTCCAAGAGGAGGACTTGAGCGAGATCGATGCCGCGGCGGGCCCGCGTGGCGCCCAAGGCGTCCCCCTGACACCGATGCGCTCCATCGCGGTGGACCGGCGGAGTATCCCCTACGGCACACCCGTTTGGATGACCACGGCGGGCCCAACGATGCGTGGGGCGCGGCTGGTGATGGCACAAGACACGGGCGGTGCGATTGTTGGCGCCGTGCGGGCAGACTTTTTTGCAGGCTGGGGGGATGAGGCGGCGCGGCTGGCGGGTGGTTTGAAGCAGCCCCTGCACCTATGGGTGTTGTGGCCGCGCTCATAAACCCGTTAAATGGCCGGACGTGTCTTTTAGCGTAAAGCTGGGGACTGTCGCGGTAGCTTTTTCGTAGGAAGCTACGACTTTTGAAAATAGCAGGAGTTCACTGACATGAATGCACCTTTGCCCGATCATATTTTGCAAGCGATCCGTGCGGCTAGCTTAGAGGATAAATACACCCTGGCTTCAGGGCGTGTCTTCATGAGCGGTGTCCACGCCTTGGTGCGTTTGCCGATGCTGCAACGCGAGCGTGACCTGCAGGCAGGCCATCACACAGCGGGGTTTATCAGTGGTTACCGCGGCTCGCCGCTTGGCGGCTACGACCAGGCGTTGCAGAAGGCGCAGAAATACCTCAAAGAAAACGACATTGTTTTCCAGCCTGGCGTCAACGAGGAGTTGGCTGCAACGGCTGTTTGGGGGACGCAGCAACTGCACTTCGCACCCAAAGAGGCGCAAACGCACGACGGCGTTTTTGGCATTTGGTATGGCAAGGGTCCGGGCGTTGATCGCTCATCGGACGTCTTCAAGCACGGCAACATGGCGGGTACGGCACCGTTGGGTGGGGTGTTGGCTGTAGCGGGTGATGACCATGTGTCCAAGAGCTCAACGGTTGCGCACCAAAGCGACCAAATCTTTCAGGCCTGCGGCTTCCCCGTGCTCTTCCCTGCCTCGGTGCAAGATATTTTGGATGCGGGTCTACACGCCTTCGCCATGAGCCGATTCGCCGGTGTCTGGGTAGGCATGAAGACCATCCAAGAAATCGTGGAGTCTAGTGCAACCGTGTTGGTAGACGCCCATCGCGTTCAGGTTCGTTTGCCTGAATTCAAGATGCCCGAGGGGGGCGTGCACATCCGCTGGCCAGACCCCGCGCTGGATCAAGAGAAGCGTTTGTTTGATGTCAAGTGGGCTGCAGTGCGCGCCTACATTGAAGCCAACGCCCTCAATCACAACGTTGTAGAGGGACCAAAAGACCGCTTGGGCATCATTGCCAGCGGCAAGGCCTACAACGACACACGCCAAGCGCTACAAGACCTAGGCTTGGATGACGCAACCTGCCAACGCATTGGCGTGCGGGTGCACAAGGTGTTGGCGGTGTGGCCGCTGGTACCCGAGACGGTGAAGGCCTTCGCGCACGGCTTGCAGGAAATCGTCGTGGTCGAGGAAAAGCGGGCACTCATTGAGCCGCAAGTGAAAGACATTTTGTTTGACTTGTCCGACGCCCAGCGTCCCCGTGTAGTGGGTAAGACGGCGCCTAACGCTGGCGGTGAGGCGGTAACGTTGGTCCGTGGTAACGCGGACCTGAGCGCTTCCTTGGTCGCCCGTGCGTTGGCGACCCGCCTTGAGGCGCTGGATTTGCCCCTAGATGTGCAGGCGCGGATTAGCCAATACCTGTCGGTGTTGGACAGCAAAGACGGCGCGATGGCGACGCTGGCGGGCGGTGGTGTGGCAGATCGCATCCCTTGGTTTTGCTCGGGTTGCCCGCACAACACGTCGACCAAGGTGCCAGAAGGCTCTCGTGCGATGGCTGGTATTGGTTGCCACTTCATGTCGGTTTGGATGGATAGGGCAACTGTGGGCTTTACCCAAATGGGCGGTGAGGGTGTGCCGTGGGTCGGTCAATCCGCGTTTACGCGGGAGCAGCACGTGTTTGCCAATATTGGCGACGGGACCTATTTCCACAGCGGCTTGCTGGCGATTCGCCAGAGCATTGCCGCGGGTGTAAACATCACCTACAAGGTGTTGTACAACGACGCGGTGGCCATGACTGGCGGACAGCGTATCGGTGAGCGGCAAGAGGGCCACACCGTACTGCAAATAGCTGGCAGTGTGACGGCAGAGGGCGCCACCGAGGTGGTGGTGGTAACTGACGAACCCGAGAAGTATGCGGGCGCTGCGCTTCCCAAAGGGGTTGATGTTAAACACCGCGACGAACTCGAACGGGTGCAAATCGCGTTTCGAGAGAAGTCCGGAACCACGGTCATTATTTACGACCAAACCTGTGCCACCGAAAAGCGCCGTCGTCGCAAGCGCGGTACCCTGACGGATCCTGACGTGCGTGTCGTTATCAACGAAGCTGTCTGCGAAGGCTGCGGCGATTGTGGCGTACAGAGTAACTGCTTGTCTATCGAGCCGTTAGAGACGCCGTTGGGTCGCAAGCGCACGATTAACCAAAACTCTTGTAACAAGGATCAGAGTTGCGTGAAAGGGTTTTGCCCTAGCTTTGTGACGCTGAAGGGCGCGGATAGCTCGCGCCGCGTGCAGGAAGCCCGGCCGCAGGCGGCTGCGCTGGTGGCGCCAGAGCCGCGCTCAGAGCAGTTACCCGTTCCTAATTCCCTAGGCACCGATGCCCCGTGGCGTATTCTCGTTGCGGGTGTGGGTGGTACCGGGGTAATTACCATCGGCCAGTTAATTGGCATGGCAGCCCACATGGAGTCAAAGGGCGTGGTCACGCTGGACTCTGCGGGGCTGGCGCAAAAAGGCGGTGCGACCTGGAGCCATATCACCATCGCACGCGACCAAGACACCTTGCATGCCACGCGGGTAGACGCGGCCGCGGCCGACCTCGTGTTGGGCTGTGACCCCGTGGTAACGGCAAGCAAAGAAACCATGTTGCGTATGCACGCGTCACGCACCCATGTGGCGCTGAATGGCCACAGTGCGCCCACGGCGGCGTTTGTGCAAAACACCGATTGGCAAAACCCAGCGCAGGCCTGTGCCGCGCAAATTGCTGCGGCGGTGGCGCCCGGTGATTTGCAGACGTTTGATGCCGAGCAGGTGGCGACCCAGTTGCTAGGTAACAGCTTGTTCGTCAATCCAGTGGTGTTGGGCTTCGCGTGGCAAAAGGGCTGGATCCCGTTGAGTGAAGCCTCCTTGTTGCGTGCCTTTGAGTTGAATGGCGTGCAGGTGAAGGCCAACCAAACGGCGTTTGCATGGGGGCGTCGTTGCGCCCACGACTGGGCCGACGTACAGGCTGAATTGGCCGCGCTCAAGGCGGCGCGTACGCCCGCCCAACCCGTCACTTGGGTGCAACAAAGTAGCTTGGAAGGGGTGATTGGCCTGAGGGTCAACTTGCTGACGGCCTATCAAGATGCGGCTTACGCTGCGGACTATGCGGCGCGTGTTAGCGCGGTTCAGGCGGCTGAGTCGGCGGTGCTGGCACCCGGAAAAACCTTGGCGCTAACGCGTGTTGTCGCTGAGCAGTTGTATCGCGTGATGGCGATCAAAGACGAGTATGAGGTGGCACGCTTGCACCGAGACCCCGCTTTTAATGCGCGCCTAAAAGCCACATTTGGAGATCAATTTAAGCGGGAATACCATTTGGCGCCGCCAATAATTGGCAAAAAGGACGCCTCTGGTCGCCCGGTTAAGTCACAGTTTGGTGGTTGGATGATGCCGGTTTTTGGTGTCTTGGCGCGCTTGCGCTTCCTGCGTGGAACGGCTTTGGATATCTTTGGCTTGACTGAGGAAAGAAAAAGTGAGCGCGCACTTCGCGCCGACTATATGGCGCTAGTGGCGCGCATAAGCAAGGGCTTAACGCCTGAGCGACACGCGCTGGCCGTCGAGTTGGCCACGGTGGTCGCCAACGTGAAGGGCTTTGGCCATGTGAAGGCTCGCAATATGGCCGCAGCACGGGCCCGCTGGGACAGTTTGCTGTCGCAGTGGACTGACGCCTAAACGGGGCATCACCGCTATTGTCCAGTTGCCCCCGCCCTCACCGTACAATGCGCAGTGGCAGGTACGGTATTCAACTGTGCCCACGTGAACTTGAATTTGGAGATTCCTGTGTTTATTTCTAACGCTTACGCGCAAGCTGCCGGTGGTGACACCACCGCCTCTCTCATGGGCCTCTTGCCTTTGCTGTTGATGTTTGTGGTCTTGTACTTCGTGATGATTCGTCCCCAAATGAAGCGTCAAAAAGAGCACAAAGCCATGATCGAAGCCCTGTCAAAAGGGGACGAGGTCTCAACGGGCAGTGGTATTTTCGGCAAGGTCACGAAGCTAGGTGATACGGTCATTACCGTTGAAATTGCCCCCGGCGTTGAAGTACAGATGCAGCGCGTCTCTGTGGCGCAGGTCTTGCCAAAGGGCTCGGTTAAGTAATCGGTTAGTGCAGTGGCATGGTCCGCGTGTTCGGGTCATGCCATGACTAAAGCGGCCAACGGTGCCGCTTTTTTCGCTTTTATTACGCCTGCTGTTGCAGGCCCTGTTGTCGCCCATGAGCGCGCGTTATGCGTTCTGGGTTGTGAGTGAAACCATGAATCGTTACCCTTTGTGGAAGTATGTGGTCATCGTGTTCGCGCTGTTAATTGGCGCGTTGTACACCTTGCCCAATTTTTACGGCGAAGCCCCTGCGGTACAGGTGTCGCCGGGCAAGGCCACCGTGCGACTGAGCAGTGAGACGGTAACGCGTGTGGAGTTGGCCTTGCAAGAAGCGGGCTTGCAGGCTGATCGCGTCCAATTCGATACCAACTCCATCAAGACGCGCTTCACCAATACCGATGACCAACTGCGGGCCCGTGATGCGGTCGAGGAGGCGTTGAACCCAGATGCCAACAATCCCAGTTATGTGGTGGCACTCAACTTGGTGCCACGTACCCCCGCTTGGCTCAACAGCCTAGGTGGCGCCCCCATGTATCTGGGGCTGGACTTGCGTGGTGGTGTGCACTTCATGTTGCAGGTTGACATGGCTGCCGCCCTCACTCAGAAAATCGATTCGATTGCGGGGGACATCCGCACGACCTTGCGTGACCAATCTATCCGCCACAGTGGCATCGATCGTCAGAACCAGTCGTTGATCTTGCGTGTGCGTGATCAGGCCACCCAAGACGCCGCGCAATTAGCGATTCGTACGGCCTTCCCTGAACTTGCGGTGATACCCGCAGGTGTGCCGACGGATTTGCGCTTAGATTTGAGTTTGTTGCCCGCCGCGGCGACAGCGGTGCAAGCCGCTGCCCTCAAACAAAACATCACGACGCTGCACAACCGCATCAACGAGCTGGGTGTGGCCGAGCCGGTCATACAGCAACAGGGACTCGACCGCATTGTCGTGCAGCTCCCTGGCGTGCAGGACACGGCCAAAGCCAAAGACATATTGGGTCGCACGGCGACCCTAGAGGTTCGACTGGTTGACGAAAGCGCCGAGGGCCGAGCCGCGGAGCGTGGTCAAGGTAATGTGCCGTTTGGTTCAGAGCGGTTTCTAGAGCGGGATGGCCGCACCGTTATCGTGAAGCGCCAAGTGGTGCTGACGGGTGACAACTTAGACGATGCGCAACCAGGATTTGACAGCCAGTCACAAGAGCCGGCCGTGCACCTGAACTTAGACGCCAAGGGCTCGCGCATTTTTAAGGACGTGACGCGCGAAAACATCGGTAAGCGCATGGCCATCGTGCTATTCGAAAAAGGCAAAGGCGAGGTGGTTACTGCGCCCGTCATTCGTAGCGAGATTGGCGGGGGTCGCGTGCAAATTTCAGGGCGCATGACCACGCAAGAAGCGGCGGATGTTGCCTTGCTGTTGCGCGCTGGCTCACTGGCGGCGCCCATGGAAATCATTGAGGAGCGGACCATTGGCCCGTCCTTGGGTGCAGAAAACATTGCCAAAGGTTTTGACAGCGTGACCTGGGGCTTCTTGGTCATCATTCTGTTTATGTGTGCCTACTACGCTGTGTTCGGTATGTTTTCCAGCGTGGCTTTGGCGGTTAATTTACTGTTGTTAGTGGCTATTTTGTCGCTACTACAGGCGACGCTCACCCTTCCTGGTATGGCCGCGATGGCGCTGGCGCTTGGTATGGCGATTGATGCCAACGTGTTGATCAATGAACGTATTCGCGAGGAGTTACGCGCGGGCGCGGCGCCGCAGGCGGCGATCAATGCCGGTTACGACCGTGCCTGGGGCACCATCTTTGACTCCAACATCACGACGCTGATTGCGGGCATCGCCTTGCTCGCGTTTGGCTCTGGCCCCGTGCGCGGTTTTGCGGTGGTGCATTGTGTGGGTATTTTGACCAGCATGTTCTCCGCTGTCATGTTCTCGCGCGGCATCGTGAATTTCTGGTACGGACGTCAGAAGAAATTGAAAAAACTATCGATTGGTACCGTTTGGAATGCCAAGGTCACCAAAGATGCGGATGCGTAAGCACCCCGACGGCTTGTTAAAAATATAGAAACACGGAAACCACGTCATGGAATTTTTCCGAATTAAAAAAGACATCCCTTTCATGCGCCATGCGTTGGCGCTGAATGCGGTGTCGTTTGCGACTTTTATTGCATCGGTGTTTTTCTTAATCACCAATGGCCTCAACTTGTCTGTGGAGTTTACGGGTGGCACGGTGATCGAAGTCGCCTATGAACAGCCTGCGGACGTGCAGGCCGTTAGAGAGGTGTTGACCACGCTGAACTACATTGATGTGCCGGTGCAAAACTTTGGCTCAGCGCGTGACGTGTTGATGCGACTACCCACCGTCACCGGACAAACCTCTGGCCAACAGAGTGAGGTGGTGCTGACAGCGCTAAGGGCCGCTGACCCCACCGTGACGTTGCGTCGCACGGAGTACGTCGGGCCACAAGTGGGTGATGAGCTGGCCGTCAATGGTTTGATGGCGCTGGCCGCCGTGATCATCGGCATCATGATCTATTTGGCGGTGCGTTTCGAGTGGAAGTACGCGGTGTCCGCCATCATTGCGAACCTGCATGACGTCATTATCATTCTGGGGTTTTTCGCCTTCTTCCAATGGGAGTTTTCGTTGGCGGTGTTGGCCGCTGTGTTGGCCGTGCTTGGCTACTCGGTGAACGAGTCCGTGGTGATTTTTGACCGTATTCGTGAAACCTTCCGCCGCTATCGCAAGTTCACCACGGTTGAAACCATCAACCACGCCATTACGTCGACCATTAGTCGCACCATCATTACCCACGGGTCGACCCAGATCATGGTGCTCAGCATGCTGTTTTTTGGTGGGCCCACGTTGCACTACTTTGCGCTGGCGCTCACGATTGGTATTCTGTTCGGCATCTACTCGTCGGTGTTCGTCGCCGCTGCGGTGGGCATGTGGTTGGGTATTCGCCGCGAAGACCTTATCAAGGCCAAAGCACCGGGCGCTGGCAATGACACCGACCCGGATGACCCGAATGCCGGGGCAATGGTCTAACGTCGCGCACCTGCCAGCGCGCTTACGCGAGCTGCTGGAAAAGCCCGCCCGGCATACGCGCCACCCGCCCGGCGAGCTCTAGCTCAAATAACGCGACTTGCAGACTTGCCACATCCCATTGTGTGCGGCTCAGTAAGTCGTCCAAGCTGAGCGGATCAAACCCCATGTGCTGACACAGCCCGGGATGTAAGACATCGTCGGCCGCTTCCGCAGTACCGTTGGGTCGGCTGGTTCGGTTGGGGCGGGGTGGCAATGGGGGCAGGTCATCGAGTATGTCGGCGACCGACTCCACGAGTTTGGCTCCCTGCTTAATCAGCAAGTGACAGCCCTTGGACTGTGTCACATGTATGGACCCCGGAATCGCGAACACCTCGCGCCCCATATCGACGGCCATTTGCGCCGTTATGAGTGAGCCGGATGCGGGCGCCGCTTCAACGATAAGTGTCCCAAGCGCTAGGCCAGCAATGAGACGGTTACGCCGGGGAAAGTGCATGCGTTGCGGCCCCGCACCCAAGACGAACTCGGACAGTAACAAGCCTTGCTGGGCGATATCGCCTGCCAGCTGCTGATGCTGGCGAGGGTAGACCACATCGATACCGGTTCCCAGAACGGCCATGGTGTTGGGCCCCGTCTGTGCGGCGACGCTCAGGGCGCCAGCGTGCGCCGCGCCGTCAATACCCAAAGCCATGCCAGAGACAACGGTCAAGCCGCTTTCGGCGGCGGTGGCGGCGAAGCGGTTGGCATTGCGCAGACCTTGTGCGCTGGGGTTTCGGCTGCCGACGATCGCGAGCGCTGGGGGGGCCGTCAGCAGACCGCGGCAGCCCTCTCCGAACAGCAGCGTCGGCGGGTCACTGATGTCCATGAGCTGCGGTGGATAGTCGGGCTCGCCCAACGTGACGATGAACCGTGTCTCTCCCTGCGCTAACCAGCGCTGCGTCTGGTCTAGGGTGTGCTGCCATTCCGGGCTGTGGTCGCCAAAGGCATGACATTGCGCAGCGCTTAGTCCGTAACGCAACCCGAGCAAGGGGTTGTTTTGCAACGCGTCAGGTCCTTGGGCGAGCGCACCTGCCTCCACCGCGCCGTCCATTTGCATCGCGAGGTACACGCGTTTGATGCGGGCAGGCCCTAGGCCCGGCACGCGTAGTAGCCGAAGCCAGAGCGGCCACGCAGGGGTGTTGTCTGACGGTGTAGGGGCCATAGCTGTCGAGTGTGCGCGTGCACCCCAGAAATAGGCATAGGGGTATGCCGGGGCGGTAGTTAGCGAAGCGGCAAAAAAACGCGACAATATTGGGGTTAACTCTTAAGACTCTTTGTTGCCATGTCTCAGCCACATCTCCTGCCCATTCTTTGTTATCCAGATCCCAAGCTCCACACTGTTGCGAAACCGGTTGCGGTCGTGGACGCGCGCGTCAAGCAGTTGGTGAAAGACATGCTGGCGACGATGTATGACGCCAATGGCATCGGTCTGGCGGCCACACAAGTTGATGTGCATGAGCGCGTCATCGTGATCGACGTGAGTGAGGCGCGCGATACGCCGCTGGTGCTGATTAACCCCGAAGTGCTCTGGCAAAGCGCAGAGACTAAGTTGGCGGAAGAGGGCTGCCTCTCGGTGCCGGGTATTTACGATGGCGTGCCCCGTGCTGAGCGCGTGACCGTGCGTGCACTGGACGACAACGGCGTTAGCCGTGAGATTGAGGCCGATGACTTGCTGGCGGTGTGTATCCAGCATGAAATGGATCATTTAATGGGTAAGGTATTCGTTGCGTATTTATCGCCCTTGAAGCGCAACCGCATCAAGACCAAATTACAAAAACAACAGCGCGACGCGCGGTAAAGGGCGTTTAGCGCATGCGGGTTATTTTCGCCGGTACGCCCGCGTTCGCAGCCGCGAGTCTTGACGCGTTGGTCCAAGCCGGTCATGAGGTTGTTCTCGTGCTCACGCAGCCCGACCGACCAGCAGGGCGGGGTATGCGATTGCAGCCGTCCGCTGTTAAAACACGTGCGTTGGCACATGGGTTGGCCATTGCCCAACCCCAAGGCCTGCGCCTAGACGGCCGCTACAGTGACGATGCCGCGGCGGCGCGCGCCCGCATTGACGCCGCACAGGCTGACGTCATGGTGGTTGCCGCCTATGGCTTGATCCTGCCCCAATGGGTTTTAGATATGCCGCGTTTGGGGTGTCTCAACGTCCACGCCTCGCTATTGCCGCGCTGGCGTGGCGCTGCGCCGATACATCGCGCAGTAGAGGCTGGTGATACAGAGACGGGGATCACCATCATGCAAATGGATGCGGGTTTGGATACGGGCGATATGTTGTTACAAGCGGCCCTGCCCATTGCGCCGCACCATGACACGGCGACGCTGCACGATGCGTTAGCAAGCCTCGGTGCGACGCTACTGGTGGACGCCTTAAGACGGCAGTTGGCCGGCGAACTCGTGCCAACGGTTCAGCCCACCGAAGGCGTAACCTACGCACACAAAATTGAGAAGCAGGAGGCCGCAATCGACTGGACGCAACCGGCTGATGCGCTGCGGCGTCAGGTCAAGGCCTTTAACCCGTTTCCGGGTGCGACGGGCCAATGGTTGGGTAGCCCGTCAGGCGAGCTACTGAAAATCTGGGATGCCGAAACCGTGCACCTGCCGGTCACTGGCGCGCTTAGCCATGCCCTCGCGGGGACGGTGGTGGGCGTGAGTGATCAGGGCCTGGATATCCGCTGCGGAGACACGCCAGCGGATGGGCAGCTACCGGTCTTGCGTCTAACTGTGTTGCAGCGCGCTGGGGGCAAGCGCTTGCCTGTCGCCGTTTTGCTAAACGGCTTCACGGTACACATCGGAGAGACCTTTTTGGTGTCGGCGGGAGAGCCGTCGTGAGCATCTGGCGCGACGTGAAGCGCGAAGCGACGAACCCGGCCTTCACGGAAGGGGTTCGCGACATGTTGCCTGTCACGCCGGGCATTGCCGCGTGGGGTATCACCACGGGTGTGGCGCTTGCCAACTCTGGTTTGAGCTTGGTAGAGGCCAGTGCCATGACCTTGTTTGTGTTTGCGGGTAGCTCGCAACTCGCCGCGACGCCACTGATCATGTCGGGCGCGCCGCTGTGGGTTGTTTGGCTCACCGCCCTGTGCGTGAACTTGCGCTTTGCGGTGTTCAGCGCGCATGTGCGCCCGTTCTTTATGCGCTTCCCTTTGTTGAGGCGTACGGTGTATGCCTATCTCCTCACTGATACCTCCTACGTGGTGTTCATTAAGCGCTATCCGACGGTGCCAGAAACAGACGCCCAGCGCGCGCACATGGAGTCGTACTGGCGGGCGCTGGGCTTTGTGACGTGGGTTGCTTGGATGGGCAGTAGTTTCTTGGGGATTGCGTTGTCCAGCGTCATCCCATTGACGTGGGGTCTCAGCTTCGCAGGCATCTTGGCGCTGATGGGTATTTCTTGCTCCTTGGTGACCACCCGTTTACGGGCGTTGGCAGCAACCTTGTCTGGTACGGCGGCCGTGATGGCCTTTTCTATGCCGATGAAGCTCAATATCTTGGTCGCTGTTGGGGTCGCCGTTGCGATGAGCGTATTGATCGAAAAAAGTGGCCGTTCCGCGTATGCAGGTCAGGACGCGCTGGATGTGGACGCGGGTGATGCGGACACGAGTGGGGGAGAAAAACGTGGCTGAATCCATGCAAGCGATTGGTGAAACCGACCCGTGGACCATGCTGGCCATTCTGGGCCTGACCGTTCTGACTGTGGTGACCCGCTCCTTCTTTCTCTGGTCTGAAGAAAAAATGCCGATTCCGCCATGGTTTCAGCGTGGCTTGCATTACGCGCCTGTCGCGGCGATGGCCGCGGTGATCGTGCCCGAAATCGTGATGCAAAATGGCGCGCTCATCAGCACCTGGCAGGACGCGCGTTTATACGGTGCGGCCGCCGGCTTGCTGTGGTTCTTTACCCGCGGTGGCGTGCTGGGAACCATTGTGTGTGGGATGTGTGTTTACCTACCCCTGCACCTGTTGATGGCTTGGTAAGCGGTAAACCAAGCCCACGCCCCAACCCAGCATAGCCATGCGGTCCAAGCGGTGTGGCTGGGTTCGTGCGCGCCACGTAAGGTTTGGGCGGCACCAAATAGGATGCCGGTAATCACAATTGCCCAGACAAGTTGGCGGCCTAAGCGCCTGTGCGCGGGGTCTGCTGCGGCCAACCAAACCGGAGTGAGCGCCAAAAAGGCAAATGCGCTAGACGCGTGGCCTCCGGGAAAGCAGTGACCGCCCCCGCCGTCCGTCATACCAAACGCCCAGTGCGATACGTAGGTGGCGGGCCCGCCAAATGCCTGAAGGTCCCAGGGGCAACTGGTGGTGCTCACTGCCTTCAGGCCACTGATCAGCGCTAGGCACATCAGGACGCCCAGCAGCCACACGCTTCGCTGCTTCCGTGTGCCGATCACAGGGTGGCTGCGGGCTGGCCAGGCCAAGGCCAGTACCCACAGTGTCAGATACAGGGCGATCGCCACATTGCGCCCGCCTATGTGCAGGAGGTTCTCTAGCCAGAAGTTCATGCGCAGAGGAAACCCGTTAGGCGATCCCACGTGCTGCATGATCAGCAGGTCGAGGTCGCTCGCATCCCACAGCAACAGCGCGAGCGCGGTGGCGGCCATTGCACGCCATGGCCAAGCGCCAAGGCTGAAGCGTGTCGCGTTAATTGGGCGCAGAAGTGGTGGCATAGAAGTCGGGACGTAAAGGTGGGAACGCTGGGTGCCAAGTGTCAAGTACGTGTATCGGTGACCGCAGCAAACTATCTTAAACCGGTGTGGGTGCCGCCGTAACGGCGGCCGCATCCAAAGCCCATATACTTGGATCGGTTAACCCCACTGAAACCGCGACAGCGCACCCCACACCCATGACAACCCCATCCAAACACCCTGCTGCATGGTCGCGTTTTACGCTTGCTGCCATCGTCTGTCTCTGGCTAATTACGGTGGGCAACATCAACTTGTGGCAAACGCTCGCCGCGCTACCTGGCGTAGCGGGCGCGCGAGGATTGTGGTTTGGTGTGGTGTTCGGCGTCGGTATTGCGGGTGCCACCTTTGCGCTCTTGGCATTGAGCGCTTGGCGCGGGGTATTCCAGCTGGTCGCGGCATTTTTCCTCATCAGTGCCGCTGCTAGCAGCCACTTCATGTTGAGCTATGGCATTGTGATAGATACCAGCATGCTGGCCAATGTCGTGGCCACAGACGCGCGTGAAGCCGCCGACCTGATGACGTGGCGCATGATCGCCTTTCTGAGCGCAGTGGGCGTCCTCCCCGCGCTCTGGGTGGTGACACGTCGCGTGACGCCGGCGCCCTTGTTTAGGCGTCTTTGGCAAAACAGCTTGGCGGCGTTCTTGGGCTTAGCGGTGGCCGTGCTGTCGGCGCTGTGGGTGTTTCAGGACCTCGCCTCGGTCATGCGTAACCACAAAGAGGTGCGCTACATGATCAACCCGCTCAATGGTGTGTACGCGGCGATTAATTTGGCAGCGCAGCAACTGCCTCAACACCGTAAACCGCTCGCGGTGATTGGCGAAGATGCGGCGCTAGGCACCTCGTATAACGCCGGTGCACGGCCATTGCGTTTGGTCTTGGTCGTGGGAGAAACCAGTCGCGCCGCGAATTGGCAGCTGGGTGGTTACGCGCGTGCGACCAACCCAGAATTAAGTGCCTTGGCCGCTCGCGGCGAGGTGCAGTATTACCGGGATGTCATGTCTTGCGGGACCAATACCGCCGCCTCACTGCCGTGTATGTTCTCCGCGCTAGGGCGTGGCGATTACAGCCCGTCCAATGGCCCCAGTGAGGGGTTGCTGGATGTATTACAACGGGCGGGCTTAGCGGTTTTATGGATAGACAACCAGTCGGGCTGCAAAGGGGCATGCGATCGCGTGCCCAACGTCAATACCCGCGCGGCGACCCACCCCGAGTTATGCTCAACCGGGGAATGTTTTGATGCGGTGATGCTAGATGACATTGATGCCCGTATCAACGCGTTGCCGCAAGCGCAACGTGACAAGGGGGTGGTGTTGGTGATGCATCAAATGGGTAGCCACGGGCCCGCCTACTTCAAGCGCACGCCAGACGCGTTTAAAGACTTTAGACCAGAGTGCGAGAGCGCGGCGTTACAAAGCTGTGAGCTGTCATCGCTGATTAACGCCTATGACAACACTGTGCGCTACACCGACCACCTGCTCGCCAGTGCCATTGCATGGTTGTCAGAACAATCCGAGAGCGATGCGGCGCTTTGGTATGTGAGCGACCACGGCGAGTCGTTGGGGGAGAATAATTTGTTTTTGCATGGTCTGCCCTACAGCTTGGCGCCGATTGAGCAAAAGCATGTCCCTCAAATTTCCTGGCTATCAGGCAATATGCAAACGCGGCTTGGGCTAACGGCCGCTTGCTTGCAGGCGAAGGCCGGAGAGCCGTATTCGCACGACAACCTCTTTCACACCCTGCTCGGCTTGGCTGATGTGTCAACCGCGCTGTATCAACCGCAATTGGACATCACCGCCAGTTGCAGACAGGCACCGCAGTAGCCTTTTTATTTTTACGCCAAGAAGGCAATAGGATTTTTATGAAATTTCAGCGTTTTCAAACCTTATGTGCACAGGGAGCGGTGGCGGGTAAACGGGTGTTTATTCGTGCCGACCTGAACGTGCCGCAAGATGCGGATGGTCGTATTACCGAGGACACGCGGGTGCGTGCCAGCGTTCCGTGCATAGAGATGGCGCTCAAAGCCGGTGCTGCCGTCATGGTGACCAGTCATTTGGGGCGCCCGACAGAGGGGGCCTTTCAGGCAATCGACAGCCTTGCGCCCGTGGCCGAGCGTCTGTCTGCCCTACTGGGTCAGCCGGTGCGCTTGGCATCGGATTGGATAGATGGGGTGAGTGTGGCCGCGGGTGAGGTGGTGCTCTTGGAGAATTGCCGCGTCAACGTGGGTGAGAAAAAGAACGACACGGCACTCGCCAAAAAAATGGCCGCGCTGTGTGATGTGTTTGTGCATGATGCGTTCGGTACCGCACACCGAGCTGAGGCGTCGACCTATGGGATTGCCGAGCACGCACCCATTGCCTGTGCCGGCCCCCTGTTGGCAGCGGAGATGGACGCGATCGGCAAAGCCTTGCAAGCGCCTAAGCGCCCGTTGGTTGCGATTGTCGCTGGGAGCAAGGTCTCGACCAAGCTAACCATTCTGGACGCGCTCTCGAAAAACGTAGACAACTTGATCGTGGGGGGTGGCATCGCCAATACCTTCATGTTGGCCGCTGGCTTGCCAATTGGTAAAAGCCTAGCCGAGCCTGACTTGTTGGAGGCGGCCCGTCAGGTGTTGGCCAGTATGCAAGCGCGCGGTGCGGCCGTGCCCATTCCCACCGATGTGGTCACTGCGAAGCACTTTGCGCCCGACGCGATTGCGACCGTTAAAAAAGCGACTGACGTGGAAGCCGACGACCTGATTTTGGATATTGGCCCTGAAACCGCCGCGCTACTGGCGGAGCAGCTGAAGCGCGCGGGCACCATTGTGTGGAACGGTCCGGTGGGGGTGTTCGAGTTTGCCGCGTTTGAGAATGGCACCAAGGTGCTGGCGCAGGCGATTGCGCAAAGTGATGCCTTCAGTATTGCGGGTGGCGGCGACACGCTGGCGGCGATCGCGAAATATGGCATATCGGAGCAGGTCAGCTATATCTCCACGGGTGGCGGTGCATTTTTAGAAGTGCTTGAAGGCAAGACCTTGCCAGCCTTCGAGGTGTTGGCGCGGCGCGCAGACGCCTGAGTGTCTACAGGCACAAGTGGGCAAAGGTGTTGGCACCGGTGCCCGTTTGTCGTTTGTTGTGCCAATTGAAACCTTGCAACTTGGTAACCTCTCGGTAACTTATTTGCGTCACAATGTGAAATTAGATTACATGTGCGCTTGCCTCGCGAGCGCCTGACACCAACGGAGATTTTCCACCATGGCCACACGCGCTACCAAAATCGTTGCAACCCTCGGTCCTGCATCCAGTGACCCAGCGCTACTCATTGAGATGTTGCGCGCGGGCGTGAATGTGGTGCGCTTGAATTTCTCCCACGGGGTCTCACAAGACCACATTGATCGTGCGACGGCTGTGCGCGAGGCAGCAAAAATCGTTGGCCGTGAGGTCGCCATCATGGCCGACCTGCAAGGGCCCAAAATCCGCGTTGGTAAATTTGCCAAAGGCAAGATCGAACTGCTTGAAGGGGCGGCATTCGTCCTAGATGGTGATCGCACGGAGCTCGGTGATGTCGATGCGGTCGGCCTAGATTACAAAGAGTTGCCGCGTGACGTAAAGGCCGGTGATGTCTTGTTACTCAACGATGGCTTGATCGTTTTGAATGTGACGGCTGTGCGCGGTGAGCAGGTCCACACCAAGGTGGTGGTGGGCGGCGAACTGTCTAACAACAAGGGCATCAACAAACAGGGCGGTGGACTTTCTGCGCCTGCCTTGACGGCCAAAGACATGGATGACATCAAGACCGCCATGAGCCTGCGGGCTGACTATGTGGCGGTGAGCTTTCCGCAGAGCGCCACCGACATGGAGCTGGCACGCCAGTTGTGTAACGTGGCTGGGGAGCCGTTTAAGCACAAAGCCAGTTTGATTGCCAAAATTGAGCGTGCAGAGGCGATTCCCCATTTGGCGAGTATCTTGAAGGCCAGCGACGGCATCATGGTGGCCCGGGGCGACTTGGCCGTAGAGGTGGGCAATGCGGCCGTGCCCGCTTTGCAAAAGCGCATGATTCGCATGGCCCACGAGTTAGACAAAGTGGCGATCACGGCGACCCAAATGATGGAGTCCATGATCTTGGCGCCCGTCCCGACGCGAGCCGAGGTGAGTGACGTTGCGAACGCGGTGCTCGATGGTACCGATGCGGTGATGCTCAGTGCCGAGACGGCTGCCGGTAAGTACCCGCTAGAAACGGTGCGCCAGATGGCGGCCATTTGTTTGGCGGCTGAAGAGGCGAACGAGGCGGAGTTGAACCTCACCACGACCAACAAAAGCTTCCGCCGCGTTGACCAGAGCATCGCGATGGGTGCGCTGTTTACCGCCCATCACTGCGGGGCGAAAGCCATTGTGGCCATGACGGACTCCGGCTCAACCGCACTCTGGATGAGCCGATTCGATATGCACATGCCCATTTATGCGCTAACGACGCGCTTGGCAACACAGCGGCGCATGGCGATGTACCGGAACGTGCGCCCACTGCTTATGGACAACAGTACCGACCGCGATGCGGCGTTACTGGATGCGGAGCGCCACTTGATCAAGCGCGGCATTGTGCAAAGTGGTGACATTTACGCCATCACCTGCGGAGAACCCTTGGGAGAGCCAGGGGGTACCAATTTGTTGAAAATTTGCCGCGTTAAGTAAGTCGCGGCCTAGACCGCTCGCCCAGAGCCGAGTTACATCGCGGTTTCGGTGTCTAGTAGGTCTAAATGAGAGGGCTACAGAGGAGCGGGTAGATTGAGCCTTCGGGGTTTTGGCTACAATTGATGGTATTCGCCGGCGAAGTTACCAGCCGGTTACCAATCATTTTTACAAAGGACACCCCGATGGCGCTCGTCTCAATGCGTGAGTTACTCGATCACGCAGCAGCCAATGGTTATGGCATCCCTGCCTTCAACGTGAACAATCTTGAGCAGGTGCAAGCGGTCATGGCCGCCGCAGACGAGGTCGGCGCGCCCGTGATTTTGCAAGCCAGCGCTGGCGCGCGCAAGTACGCCGGCGAGAGCTTTATCAAGCATCTGATCCAAGCGGCAGTGGAGGCCTACCCTCATATTCCCTTGGTCATGCACCAAGACCACGGCCAAAGCCCGGCGATTTGCCAAGGCGCGATTGATCTGGGGTTTTCGTCGGTCATGATGGACGGCTCGCTAGAGGAGGACGGGAAGACCCCCGCCTCCTTCGAGTACAACGTAGACGTAACGCGCCGTGTGGTTGCGTTGGCGCACCGCGTGGGCGTCACGGTCGAGGGCGAGCTGGGTTGCTTGGGCTCACTAGAAACGGGTGAGGCCGGTGAAGAGGACGGCATTGGAGCCGTTGGCAAGCTCGAAATGGCGGATATGTTGACTGATCCTGAGCAGGCCGCTGACTTCGTAAAGTCCACCCAATTGGATGCGTTGGCGATTGCCATTGGCACCAGCCACGGCGCCTATAAATTCACGCGCAAGCCCACAGGTGACATCTTGGCGATTAGCCGTGTGAAAGACATTCATGCACGCATCCCCAACACGCATTTGGTGATGCACGGCTCGTCAAGTGTCCCGCAAGAGCTGTTGGAAATCATCCGAACCTACGGCGGCAACATGAAGGAGACCTACGGTGTGCCCGTCGAGGAGATTCAAGAGGCCATCCGGTTTGGCGTGCGCAAGATCAACATTGACACCGATATCCGCTTGGCCATGACGGGTGCCGTGCGCAAGTTCCTTCATGAAAACCCAGAGAAGTTCGATGCCCGCGAGTGGTTGAAGCCCGCCCGCGCCGCGGCGCAAGCTATTTGCAAGCAGCGTTACGTGGAGTTTGGCTGCGAGGGTCAGGGCGCTAAAATCAAGGGTGACACCTTGTCCGTCGTCGCGGGACAGTACGCCGCTGGGCAGTTAGCGCAAGTCGTCGCGTAAATTGCGTTAGCTGTCTTTAAAAGCGTGACGGGTGGTCAACCTGTCGCGCTTTTTTGTTGCCTCATTCCCTCTCAATTCCAGAGAGTCCCTACCGTTTCGGTTTAAATACCCGGTGTTCCGATTAACCGATGACGATGCGTTTGCATCGCCTAACCCGCCGCCAAGCCTTGTCCGCCATGTCACTACCCGCTAATGCCCAGCACACCTCTACGTTAACGTCTCTGCCGCTTTTGGCGAGAGGCAAGGTTCGTGATAACTACGCGGTGGGCGATGACCGTATTTTGATGGTGGCCAGCGACCGTATCAGTGCTTATGACGTGATCATGACGCAACCGATCCCCGGTAAAGGGGCGTTGCTGACGCAGATGGCCTTGTTTTGGTTTGATCAGTTGCATGACATTTGTCCCAACCACCTGACCGGTGATGACCCCTTGTCAGTCGTCACCGACGTCGACAAACCCTTGGTGCAAAACCGCGCCATGCTGGTCAAGCGCTTGCGCCCCATACCGGTTGAGGCCGTTGTGCGTGGCTACTTGGCAGGCAGTGGTTGGGAGGCCTATCAAGCAACGCAGTCGGTCTGCGGCGTGCCTTTGCCGGCAGGGCTGGTCAACGCGGCCAAACTGCCTGAGCCCATTTTCACCCCAGCTGCGAAAGCGGAGATGGGGGCGCACGACGAGAACATCAGCTTTGAGCAAACCGTGGCGATGATCGGAGAGCCCTTGGCCGTGAAAATTCGCGATATCAGCTTGCAACTGTACGATGCCGCCGCCGCGATTGCGCTAAGCAAAGGCATCATCATTGCGGACACCAAGTTCGAGTTTGGGCTGGATAGCGATGACCAGTTGGTGTTGATGGATGAGGTGCTCACGCCCGACTCATCACGCTACTGGCCTGCAGACCAATACACCTTGGGCAGCAACCCACCGAGCTACGACAAGCAGTTTTTGCGCGATTGGCTAGGCACCGCCCAGCGACAGGGCGTGCCTTGGGACAAAACAGCACCAGCGCCGGATTTGCCAGCCGACGTGATCGCGCAAACCGGTGCCAAATACCAAGAGGCGCTCAGCCAGCTATTGGCCTGAGCGTGCCGCACCCGCGCAGTGGTTGGGTGCTAGCTCAGTACAACGCTGCTCAAGCGGCGTCGGTAGCGCACCACTATCGGGTCTTCCGGTGGTGTTTGCCCCTCAGCGACCTTTGGCGGCTCGGGCGTGATGATGTCGAGCACGGCGACAAAGAGGCGTCGTGCCCGCTCGTCTTCCCATGACTTGTCACGCATCAAAATTTCTAGCAATTCATCCATCGCGTCCGTCCAGCGACCCGCGCGCACCGCTTGCTGAGCCAAGGCGTAGCGGCTGGCAAAATCGCGCTTATTGGCGTCAATGTGGGCACGTAAGCTCGCCTCGTCGGCAGGCGTGCCCTCGAGAATCTCTAGCCACAAAGCGATTGAGGCCAAGCGCTGTACCGCCAAAGCCTTGGTTTTATGTGGCTCAAACACGGCCTTGGCTTGGGCGAGGTTGTCCATCAGCAACAGGGCGCGGATGTAGGCAAACTGGGCGTCATCGTTGTTGGGCTCGGCCACGGCAGCCTGCGCCAGCGCAGCGAGTGCGTCTTCCTCTGACGCTGGGGGCAGGTCTTCTTCTGGGGCGGCCTCTGCTTCGGGCTCGCCCGCGGGGAGATGCTTGTCCAAAAACGCCTTGATTTCCCCTTCGGGAATGGCGCCCGTGAAGCCGTCCACCGGCTGCCCATTCATGAGTAAGACGCACGTTGGGATGCTTCGGATGCCGAAGGCCCCGGCCAGCTGTTGTTCTTGGTCAGAGTCAATTTTTACCAGCTTGAAGCGTCCAGCGTAATCGGTCTCAACCCGCTCAAGCAGGGGCCCCAGGGTCTTACAGGGACCACACCAAGGGGCCCAAAAATCCACTAAAACAGGCGTGGTTTTGGATGCCTCGATGACTTCGGCTTCGAAATTGGCAATGGTTACTTCAATCATTCAATGGCTCGCGGTATGGTTTCGTTGGCAATACACGTCAGTTACTTGGGGACGGGTCGTAAAATTACAACTTTAACGGAGTTGGCATGCAAACAATTCAGGTGGGCGTTGTGATGGGGTCTAGCAGTGACTGGGACACCATGGTGCATGCCACGGATATCTTGACAGAATTTGGCGTCGGTTTCGAGGCCAAGGTCATTTCTGCACACCGCATGCCCGACGCGATGTTTGCCTACGCGGACGAGGCCGCGGCGCGTGGCCTGCAAGCCATCATCGCGGGCGCGGGCGGCGCGGCCCATTTGCCCGGCATGTTGGCTGCCAAGACCACGGTACCCATTCTGGGGGTTCCTGTAGCGTCCAAACATTTAAGTGGTGTTGACTCCCTGCACAGCATTGTGCAAATGCCTAAAGGTATTCCGGTCGCTACGTTTGCCATCGGGGCGGCGGGTGCAGCCAACGCCGCGCTATTCGCCGTGGCCATGTTGGCGGTGCATCAACCCGCGATGGCCGATGCTTTGAAGACATTCCGCGACAAACAAACCGCGTTGGCGACGGCCATGACCCTGCCGCCCAGCGCCTAGGCGCCCGCCTTGCTAACGCCACGTCGCTTGCGTGCTATCTTCCAACTCTCCGCTGTTCCCCACCCCCTTTCGCATGCCGCCTAACCCAGACCACTTCGTTTTGTTACCCGCGTTCGCAGCTACCGAAGGCCGCCCCGCGACCTTGGGGGTTTTGGGCGGTGGCCAGTTGGGCTTTATGTTTGTGCAAGCGGCACAACGCATGGGCTACCGAACGGCTGTCTTAGACCCCGATGCCAACAGCCCGGCGGGCTTGGTAAGCCACCACCACTTTCAGGCTGGCTACGACGATGCGCAAGCCTTGGCCGCCATGTCACGGGTCTGCGATGCGGTGACCACAGAGTTTGAAAACGTGCCCGCGCACACCTTAGAAACGCTTGCGAAAACGACGCCGGTCTCACCGCAGGCCCATGCCGTTGCTGTCGCCCAAGATCGGGTTGTGGAGAAAGCCCACTTTCAAGCCAGCGCCGCGAGCAGTGGTGTGGGGCCAGTGCCCTACGCGGTGCTCACGACTGACAGCGATTTAGCCCGAGTGCCTGACGCGTTGTTTCCCGCCATTTTGAAAACAGCGCGTATGGGCTACGACGGCAAAGGCCAGTTGGGTGTGGCGTCCGCGGAGGCGTTGGCCAGTGCTTGGCAAGCGTTGCAACAAGTCCCCTGCGTGTTGGAAAAGCGCATGCCCTTGATCGCCGAATGCTCGGTATTGGTTGCACGGTCGCGCCAAGGCGATTGCGTGAACTTACCCGTTCAGCTCAATACCCACGTCGAGGGCATCTTGGCGCGCACCGAGGTGTTTGACGGTAATTTGGCCCCGGATTTAACCGCGCGAGCCGTTGATGCTGCCAAAAAAATCGCACGGGAGCTCGGCTATGTCGGCGTGCTGTGTGTGGAGTTTTTTGTCGTCACAGGCGATGACGGAAAGCCGGGCTTGGTGGTTAACGAGATAGCGCCACGACCCCATAACAGCGGCCACTACAGTATTGAGGCCTGCGATGTGTCGCAATTTTCGTTGCAAGTGCGTACCTTGGCCGGGTTGCCGTTGGTACAACCGCGCCTGCTGGCACCTGCGGTGATGCTGAATTTGCTGGGGGATATTTGGTTTAACTCCGGCGAGTTGCGCACGCCCGAATGGGACCAGGTGTTGGCGTTGCCTGGCGTCCATTTGCATTTGTATGGCAAGTTAGAGGCGCGTAAGGGACGCAAGATGGGGCACATCACCATCACGGCGACTCGCATCGAGGACGCCCGTGGCGTCGCCCAAGAGGTGCAGTCTATTTTGGGTCTGTGGCACTGAACGCGTGCGCGTTTAGCGGCCTACCCGGAGACCCTTATGGCGCGCTACATCGCATCTAGCAGCCCTTCAACCGCACAGCAAGCGGCTAGCGTGCTTGCTGCGGGACACCTGCTGGGCTTGCCCACAGAAACCGTTTACGGCTTGGCCGCTGACGCCAACAACCCCGCAGCGGTGGCGCGTATATTCGCGGCCAAAGGTCGCCCAGCCAACCACCCTTTGATTGTCCATGTGGCGGCGCAGGCATCGCGGGTAGCTTGGCAGCGCGCGCTTTCACAGCTATCGCCACAGGTGCCCGATATGGCGTGGCCACTGATCGATGCGTTTTGGCCGGGACCGTTAACGCTGATACTGCCACGCCTTCCCGAGGTCTGTCATGCGGCGGCGGGCGGTCAGGCCACGATTGGTCTGCGTTGCCCCGCCCACCCCGTAGCGCAAGCCGTGTTGCAAGCGGCCCATGGTGTGGGCGTCTGGGGAGTGGCCGCACCCAGTGCCAATCGCTTTGGCCGTGTGAGTCCCACCACAGCGGCGCATGTCATGAGCGAGTTTGCCGACACGCTGGATGACACCGAGCTGTTGGTGGTGGATGGCGGTGATTGCGAGGTCGGCATCGAGTCCACTATCGTGGATGTCTGCGGCGAATGGCCTGTATTGCTACGCCCTGGCATCGTGACATCTGAACAAATCAGCGCGGTCACAGGCCTGCGCGTGTTGGGTGTACAAAGCCACTCACCTCAGGTGTCGGGCTCGCTGGCATCGCACTACGCGCCGAATGCGCAGGTGCACGTGTGCGCGGCAGACGCGTTGTTGTCGGCCATATCGGCGCAGGGTGGGCACGGGGTGCACGCGGTGTATGCGTCGTCAGCGGTTTTACAGCGTCTATCGCCTGACATGCCACGACGCGAGATGCCTCGCGATGCCCACGCCTGCGCCCACGACTTGTTCTCAGCATTGCGCGCCCTAGACGCGATCAATGCGGCGCATATCTGGGTGGAAGCTCCACCAGAGGGCTTGCTGTGGGATGGTGTGCGAGACCGTTTGCAGCGCGCCAGTACCCCGGTCTGAGGACGCGGTAGCCCGCGTTGTACGTTAGTGCTGCGCTGCCCACTCCACCAAGCGGTAGAGGGCACCACGTGCTTTGGGCGCATCATCGTGGTTGATCATCGCGGCAATGGCATAACGCTGGCCACTAACGCCTGTCACATAGCCGGCAAGGGCGGTCACATCTTTGAGCGAACCTGTCTTGAGGTGTGCATTGCCAATCGATAAGGGGGTGGTGCCATCGCGCCCCATGTTGCGCACGGTGCCGTCAATGCCGGCGATGCCCAACGACTCGTAGAAGTCTGTGAAGTCTTGGTTTTGGGCGGCATGTTGCAGCAGCGCAATTAAGGCGTCGGCGCTGATACGCCCGTCACGCGACAGGCCAGAGCCATTGTCAATTACGGGCTTTGCCATCTCGCTGCCCAAAGCGCGCTCCCACCACGCGAGTATGCGCGCGCGCGCTTTTTCGATGGTTGCGGGCTGGTTGGGTGTCATCGCAAGCGTTAGGAACACCTGTTGCGCCATCATGTTGTTACTCATTTTGTTCACGTCTGCGATGATGCTGCGCAGAGGCAGCGACGGCGCACGGTAGAGCAGCTGTGCGTGCGATGGAACGGGACCGCTGATGACCTTGCCCGAGACTTTGCCGCCAAGCGATTGCCAAATGCCCAGCAACGCTTTTGATGCATATTGATCCGGCGCAATGTAGGCAATAGGCCACGACCGTTCACCGCAAGCGCTTGGATAGGTGCCGCGAAACTGGTAGCGCGCAGCTTGCATAAACGTGCCGCGCAAGCCGGTGCGCCAATCGCCACAACGGCCACGCCGCAGGGGCACCTTGCTGGGCACGCGCAGGCCTGCCATGGGTGGCTCAACTGCAACGTGTGCGACGCCGCGCTTGCGGTCGGGCGTGAACTTTAAGATGACGGACTTAAAGTTCACCATCAACGCGTCTGGCTGCACGTTATACGGGCGCAGTACCTCGCCATCAAACTCGCCAACCGGCAAGCGGGGCAAGTCAAAGGCCGAGTTATCCAAAACCATATTGCCCTTCACTGTCTTGATGCCCCGGGCGCGCAGGGTGTTCATGGTTTCTTGTATGCGCTCAATGACAAATTTTGGGTCGCCACCGCCGCGAATATGCAAGTTGCCATGCAAGGTATCACCCGCGATGTACCCGGTGTAGTAGAAGTCGGTAAACCAGGTGAAGTCGCCGCCCAAGGTGTCTAAGGCCGCAATGGTCGTCAACAGCTTGGCGACCGATGCTGGGTTACGTGGCACATCACTTTGCCAGGTGAGCAGTGGCGACGTGCGGTTGCCCACGGGCAAGATCGTGGCGCTCAGTGCACTCTCTGGCACGGAAACGGTCTTCAAGAATGCGCTCACAGTGACGGGCAGTGTGCTCTGTATGCCGGCAAGCGCCGGTGACGAGAGGCTGCTAAAAAACGTCAATGCGAGCAGCCAAGTGCGATAGCGAAACATAATGTGAGGGCGTAGTGGTAACCAGGTAACCAACGCAACGAGCGCGGGCTTTTAGTCGTGCCCCCATGCTAAATCAAGTCCTAACCCTTTGGGGCATGTGCCTGCGGGGGCTGGGCGACAATAGGGCGTTGTCCGTTGGACGCTCCCAACCTCTTCGATGTCGAATTTTTCGCAGACTCCTTTCTTTCGCCACATTCTGGCCATGGATACCAGCACCGACCAGTTGTCGCTGGCCGTCGCCACGACGCACGGCTCCGTGGACGCCGCGACGTGGGATGTCTGGGCGTTCAGTGGCGAGAGCGGTGCAAAGGCCTCGGCGGGCATGGTCGCTGCCATACAAGCGCTGCTAGCTGATGCGGGCATTGCACTCTCGCAGGTGGATGCCATCGCCTTTGGCCAAGGCCCGGGTGCGTTCACAGGCCTGCGCACGGCATGCGCGGTCACGCAGGGCTTGGCGGCATCGCTGCGGCCGGGTGGTGTTCCGGTGATCCCGGTGAACACCTTGCTGGCGGTTGCACAGGCCGCACGCCTCGCAGCGGCGGCGCGCGGTGACGTCAGCGCAACGGCCTTAGCGGGGCCATGGACGGCGGTGATGGACGCGCGTATGGGCGAGGTGTACGTGGCGCGTTATGTGTTTACGTCGGCGCTGACGCCGACGGCGGTGCCTGCCTGCACCCAAGCGCCGGTATTGCTGACGCCGACGGCGCTAAAGGCGTGGGTGGCAGACCGTGAGCGCGGTCACGTGGTGGGTAACGCCTATGCGGCGTACGGCGCACAGTGGGTTGATGCGCCCGGGTTTGAGATGTGGCAGGACGCCATGCCCACCGCAGCCGCATTGTTGCACCTGTCGCCCGCTTTGTGGGCCAGTGGTGCGGCGGTTGCTGCGTCAGATGCCGTGCCGTTGTATGTGCGCGATAAGGTGGCGCAAACGACCGCTGAGCGATTGCACCTGAAGGCCGTGCAGGCTGCCAAAGACCCGCTGCAGCCATGAGCATGCCCTTGGATCGTCAGGTGCGTTTTGCACCGATGCAGGTGAGCGACGTGGCTATCGTGTCCGAGCTCGAAAAGGCCGCTTACAGCCATCCTTGGACGCCGGGTAACCTCATGGATGCGGTACACCACTTAAACCACGCGCAGCTTTTGTTGAGCACGCCGCTACCTGGCGAGGTCAGCGGATGGCAGCACGAGAGTGGTGCCTACATTTTGGGCTACTTTGTCGCCCTGCAAGGGGTGGATGAAGTGCACCTGCTCAACATCACGGTGGCACCCGCGCACCGGCGCCAAGGCTGGGCGTCGCTCATGCTGTCATCGCTGGCTGTTTGGTCGCAAGGCCTGTCTGCTGAGCGGCTGTTGCTGGAGGTGCGTGAGGGCAATATCGGGGCGAAAGGTCTCTACGAGCGTTTGGGCTTCACCACCGTTGGGCATCGTAAAGGTTACTATCCTCTAGATGGCACCCGCCGAGAGGACGCCGTGGTGATGCAGCTAGCGCTAACCCATTGGACGGTGGGTGACACCGATGCGCCAATCCCCCAGCAAACGGAAAAATAAAGCCATTGTCATGAAGGATCCCTTGCCAAGCGAAAACGATAAAGACGAGGCGCCAACACCGCCGCTGATGCAAGACACCTTGCAGTTGGATAGGCGCGCCCGGGCCATGCTGAAGGCCATGGGCATTCAGTGGTCTTGGCCCAGTGCACCTGCACATGCATCTGCACCTGCACCTGCGCCCGAGCCGACACCGATTGCATCCGCGCCACCATCCCCCACGGTGACCACCGCGCGATCTTCCGCGCCCCCGCTACGTACCACGGTCACCGCCTTGGAGCCTACGCGCGTCCCTGAGCCAGAACGCGTTGAACGCATCGCCCGCGTACCTGTGCGTGTAGATGACCTGCGTTGGGAGACCTTAGATGAGCGTCTTCAAACCTGTGAATCCTGTGCCCTGTGTGAGGGCCGCAGTGGCACGCTAGCGGGCTGGGGATCGCCGACGGCCAAGTGGTTATTCGTGGTCGACCACATGCCCTCTACAGAGCGGAATCAGCAACCCGTTGGCGTCGACGAGTTCACACTTTTCCAGGCGATTTATCAGGCGATGGGGCTGACAGCGGAGGAGGTTTTTATGACCTCGCTCACCAAATGCCGTGCCGCGCCGGGCGCTGCGCCTATCGCCGAAGACATTGCCCAATGCGCCCCTTATTTGCAGCAGCAAATCCAGTGGTTACAGCCGCACATGGTGGTGGCCATGGGACTGCCGGCGGCACAGGCGTTACTTGACAGCGCCCGTACCCAAGGGCGTGCGCTGGGCCAACTAAGAGGGCAGGTGCACCCCAGCCCACTGGCCGGTGAGCCGGCGGTTGTCGTGACCTACCCGCTTGCGGCGATGTTGCGCAGCGCATCTGAAAAGCCCAAGGCCTGGGCGGACCTGTGTCTTGCTTTGTTTGAGGTCGATGCCCGCACGGGGCAGACCTGACCTGCGGTGAGCGCGGGGCACGCCGATCACGATACCGATGAGCGACAGCGCTCCGGGCTAAGCGGTGCCGCGTGGACGGCGGCGCCACAAGCTTGGCGTGACCTGTGGTGGTTGTTAAACGCACCGCCGTTTTGGCCTTGGCAAGCAGACGATGCGGCGGACCTCTTCTGCCTGCCGTTGTGGACACCGGCGCAAGCGCCGTCAGTCCAAGCGTGGTTGTGCGCGCAAGCCGAGCACCCCGATGCATTGCTAGCTGCCTTTTATGGCGCCCTGACCCCTAAAGGGGCCGTGGCGGTCACCGACTTTTATCGCCATGACACCCCGCCACCGCGCTTGGGCCGCATGGCCGAGGCGCTGTTTAACTTCTTTATGCAAAACAGCCCTGCTGTGCAGTGGCTCGCCAGCGGGGTTCCTATTTTCGCAACGCCTGCTGCGGGCGCGCCTAAGTCGGCGGGCAAGCAACAGTTGGGGGAACTCGACGCCCTCTGGCGCGATGGCGGTGGGCAGTTGGTCCATGCCGAGCTGGCGGTGAAGTTTTATGGCCTCTCAGCGGCTACCACTTCTGGTACCGCCGACCTGCCGTCTCGGGCCCGTGCCGCGATTGGGCCCGATGGCGTGGAGAACTGGCAGCATAAGCTGGAGAAGCTATGCCATCGCCAACTGTGTCATCCGCTGCCTGAGCCGTGGGATACGGAACCGGTGCAGCGTCTCGCCCATGTACGTGGTCGATGGTTTTTGCCTGCACCCGTCACGTCGATATCGGCGTGGGCGTGTACGCTTGGTCACAAAACGGCGGACGACTGGGCGCGGGTGTGGGGACCCGGGCCGTGGCAGTCACCTGTTGCGTCAAATACCCAGCGTTTTGGTCCGCGTCTATCGCGTGCCGACCTCGCAGCCCTGCAGCTACCGCCCCACGTGCGCGTGCGGTTGCTGCGGCGTGTCGAGTGGCTAGGGCCTGTCGCACAGGCCGATGACCAGCGCTTATGTGCGCCCGACGCCCGTGGGCGCTTGCCCGTGTCTGACCTGCTCGCTATGGCCCCGCCGCATGCCTTGCAGCGCGTGCAGATGCTTGGGGTATTTGCGCAACTACCGACGGGTCAGTGGCTAGAGCAGTGGCGTGCCTGGGTAGACGCCGAGGCATAAAGCACCCAGATCGCGGTTGTGCACAGGCGGCAGATTTACAATGCCTGCATGACGTTCTTAGAAATGCTCCGTGCGGCTCAAACGCACCACCAATCCATGCTCTGTGTTGGTCTTGACCCTGACATGGGCAAGCTACCCACGCACCTGCCTAAAACCAAATCAGCGGTGTTTGATTTTTGCGCGGCCATCGTCGATGCCACCGCCGAGATGGCGTGCAGCTTCAAACCTCAAATTGCTTATTTTGCCGCGATGGGTGCCGAGAGTGAGCTGGAGCGGCTCATGCGCCACATGCGCGATGTCGCGCCCCACGTGCCGGTTATTTTGGACGCCAAGCGCGGTGACATTGGCAGCACCGCCGAGCAATATGCAACGGAGGCCTTCGAGCGCTACGGTGCGGATGCGGTGACGCTATCGCCCTTTATGGGGCATGACTCCGTGACGCCTTATTTAAAGTACAAGGACAAAGGGGTGTTCTTGTTGTGCCGCACCAGTAACCCGGGCGGTGACGACCTGCAAAACCAACGGCTCATGGACGAACCGGGTAACCCGCGCTTGTTTGAGCATGTGGCACAGTTGGCCGAAGGCGCATGGCTGAATGGCGGACCCCAGGGTCAAATTGGTCTCGTTGTGGGGGCCACGTATCCCGCTGAAATTCGGCGGGTTCGGTCGCTAGCACCCACCGCACCGCTGTTGATTCCTGGGGTAGGCGCGCAAGGGGGTGATGCGGTTGCAACCATTCAGGCCGGTGCAACCGCCGAGGGCTTGGTGGTGGTGAATTCCAGCCGCGCCATCATGTATGCCAGCAGTGGCGATGACTACGCAAAAGCCGCTCAGCGCGTGGCAAGGGACACGCGTGATACGTTGAACGCGGCGCGCACCACTTTGTGACGCTATTTAGGAGCGCGCTGCCAACAGCTTGGCAAGGTAGCGGCCGGTGTGGCTTTCTGCGATGCCTGCGACCGTCTCAGGCGTACCGTAGGCAACGACCTTGCCACCGCCAGAGCCCCCTTCGGGCCCAATGTCAATAACCCAATCAGCGGTTTTAATGACGTCGAGGTTGTGTTCAATCACCACGATGGTATTGCCTGCATCGCGCAATTGCGTGAGTACCTTCAGCAGCAATTCGATGTCGGCAAAGTGCAAGCCCGTGGTGGGCTCGTCCAATATATAAATCGTGCGTCCGGTGTCGCGCTTAGATAACTCCAAGGCCAACTTGATACGCTGCGCCTCACCGCCCGATAACGTCGTGGCGCTCTGTCCGAGCTTGATGTAGCTCAACCCCACATCAAGCAAGGTTTGTAATTTGCGCTGTATGTTCGGTACCGCACTGAAGAAGACACTGGCTTGTTCGACGGTCATGCCCAATACGTCGGCAATGTTCTTGCCTTTGTATTGAACCTCTAGCGTCTCGCGGTTGTAGCGTTTGCCAAAGCAGACATCACAAGGGACGTACACATCGGGTAAGAAGTGCATTTCCACCTTCACAACGCCGTCGCCCTGACAGGCCTCACAGCGACCGCCTGCCACATTAAACGAGAAGCGACCTGGGCCATAGCCCCGCTCACGTGCGGTATTGGTTTCGGTCATCAACTCGCGTATGTTGGTGAACATACCGGTATAGGTGGCAGGGTTAGACCGGGGCGTGCGCCCAATGGGCGATTGGTCCACGTTGATGACCTTGTCAACCAGCTGCATGCCCACCACCTCATCGCAGGCGGCGGGTTCGTCACTGGCGCGGTAGAGGTGTTTGGCCAAGCTGGTGTAAAGCGTCTCATTAACCAAGGTGGACTTGCCGGAGCCCGATACCCCCGTGACGCAAGTGAGCAGGCCGAGCGGGAACTCAACGGATATGTTCTTTAGGTTGTTACCCGTTGCGTTGACCACGGCGATGCTCTCGCGTTTGCCGCGCGCAACGCGTTGTGCGGGCACGCTGATTTCGCGGGTGCCGCTAAGGTACTGGCCGGTTAAGGATTGCGGGTTGTCGGCCACTTGCTGCGCCGTACCGCTGGCCATGACTTGGCCGCCGTGCACACCCGCGCCCGGCCCCATGTCGAGGACGTGGTCGGCTTGGCGAATCATGTCCTCGTCGTGCTCGACCACGAGAACGGTGTTACCCAGATCACGCAGGTGCTTGAGGGTGGCAATCAGGCGGTCGTTGTCGCGCTGATGCAGGCCAATGCTCGGCTCGTCCAGCACATACATGACCCCTGTTAAGCCAGACCCAATTTGGCTAGCCAGTCGTATGCGCTGGGCTTCGCCGCCCGAAAGGGTGTCGGCGCTCCGGTCTAGGCTCAAGTAGTTGAGGCCTACATCGTTTAAAAACTTCAGGCGTGAGGCGATTTCGCGGACGACTTTTTCTGCAATCGTCGCTTTGGCGCCATTCAGCGCAAGCGACTGAAAATACGCTTGTGCTTGTCCCAGCGTGACATGGCTGATGTCAAAGATGGCACGGCGCTGTGGCCCTTCGCCCATAAACACATGACGCGCCTCGCGGCGCAAGCGCGTGCCCTTGCAATCAGGACAGGCTTGTGTGGAGCGGTAGCGATTAAGCTCGTCGCGCACCGCGTTGGAGTCGGTCTCACGCAAGCGGCGCTCGAAGTTGGGGATGATGCCTTCGAACGCATGCTTCTTGGTGACTTTGCGTGCACCAGACTCACCCGATCCCATGAGATAGCTGAAGCGAATCACCTCATCACCAGATCCGTACAGGATCACCTGTTGCACCGCTTCAGGCAGGTCCTCAAATGGCGTGTCTATGTCCACGTTGTAGTGAGCGGTCAAGGACTCGAGAATTTCGAAGTAATAGGCATTGCGTCGGTCCCACCCTTTGATGGCACCGCTCGCCAAGCTCAGACTTGGGAACGCGACGACGCGCTGGCGGTCAAAGACGTCGGTGTGCCCGAGGCCGTCACAGCTGGGGCACGCCCCCATGGGGGAGTTAAAGGAGAACAGACGTGGCTCCAGCTCACCCAGCGAGTAGGTGCAACTGGGGCAGGCGTATTGGGCACTAAAGAGGTGTTGCTTGCCGCTGTCCATTTCCATGGCAATGGCGCGGTGATTGGCGATGTGCAGGGCCGCTTCAAAGCTCTCTGCGAGGCGCTGTTTCAGGTCGACACGCACCTTTAGTCGGTCGACGACAACATCGATGTCGTGCTTCTCGGTTTTCTTGAGCTCGGGTAGTTCGTCCACATCGACGATGCGGCCATCGACGCGGAAACGCACATAGCCCTTGGCCTGCATTTGCGCAAAGAGCTCGGTGAACTCGCCCTTTTTTTCGCGCGCGACGGGCGCCAAGATCATGAGCTTGGTTTCTTCGGGCAAAGCCAAAACGGCATCCACCATTTGGCTCACGCTTTGCGATTGCAACGGCAGGTCGTGGTCAGGGCAGTGCGGGCTGCCAGCGCGGGCATACAGCAGGCGCAGGTAGTCGTGAATTTCAGTGACCGTACCGACGGTGGAGCGCGGGTTATGGCTAGTGGCTTTTTGCTCAATCGCAATAGCGGGCGACAGGCCTTCGATGAGGTCGACATCGGGCTTGTCCATCATGTGCAAGAACTGTCGTGCGTAGGTCGACAAGCTCTCCACATACCGACGCTGGCCCTCGGCATACAGGGTGTCAAACGCCAAACTGGATTTACCCGACCCACTTAGGCCAGTGATCACCACCAACTTTAGCCGCGGTATATCGACGTCGATATTTTTGAGGTTGTGCGTTCGCGCGCCCCGCACGGACAGGAGGCCGTTACCAAACCGCTGCGATGCCGTGTCGGCGTCGAGCAGGGCTTCAAGGGCTTCGGCGGAGGGAGAAAGGTGGTTCACAGGCGCAGCATTCGAGAAAAGGGCAACCCAACATGATAAACGCCCCACGTAAACATTGCCATAATGGGCTGCGATCTCGCGCAGGAAATGCCCGTAGGTGTGCTGTTTACGCACCGGATTTATTTTTGACTGTTGAGAACCCCCCTTCCCGTGACCCAAGCTCCCGCCATACCCGTTTCAGTCGATGATGTGGACACCCACACGATGACGGCGTCTGAGCGGCAGGCCACGCTGTCGCTGGCCAGTTTGTATGGCCTACGCATGTTGGGTTTGTTTCTGGTGTTGCCGGTCTTTGCACTAGAGGCCGCGCGTTACCCAGGTGGCGGCAACGCGGCGCAGGTGGGCTTGGCATTTGGCGTCTACGGCTTGACGCAAGCCTTGTTGCAAATCCCTTTTGGAATGGCCTCTGACCGTTGGGGCCGCAAGCCAGTCATCGTGTTCGGTTTGCTCCTGTTTGCGTTTGGGAGCTGGGTCGCCGCCACGGCGACGACGCTCGATGGCTTGTTGGTTGGTCGCGCCTTGCAAGGGAGCGGTGCCATTTCAGCGGCGCTCACCGCGCTGCTAGCGGACTTGACCCGACCCACTGTGCGGACCAAGGCCTTGGCGCTGGTTGGCATCACCATCGCCTTGATGTTTGCGTCTTCTCTGGTCTTCGCCCCGATGTTGAATGCCGCTATTGGTTTGCGTGGTTTGTTTCTATTAACCGCAGGCTTGGCGATAGGGGGCATCGTGGCCGTTATGTGGTGGGTGCCGCCCGCGCCGAGCGGGACCTCGTCGGCCAACCCACTGCAGGGTCTGAGACTCGTGTTGCGCAACGCGCAGTTGTTACGTCTCGACTTCGGCGTGTTTAGCTTGCATGCCGTGCAATTGGCGATGTGGATGGCTGTGCCGGAATTCTTGGTTCAGACGGGTCTGCTTAAGTCGGCGCACTGGTACGTGTATTTGCCTGCATTGCTAGCGTCGGTCGCGGTGCTGGGAGGCGTTTTGTTTCGTTTGGAGCGCCGAGGCTACGTACGGGCCGTGATGCTGATGGCCATTGGCTGCTTGCTGACGGCGCAGTTGGGCTTCTACGCTTACGCCCACACGGGTGGCGCCGTGGTGTGGGAAAGCGTATCCGCTCGGTGGGCACTGGGGGTGTTGCTGTTCGTCTTCTTTATAGGCTTCAATGCGCTAGAGGCTACACAGCCTAGTTTGGCTTCAAAGCTGGTTGAGCCGCGCTGCCGAGGTGCTGCTCTGGGGGTCTTTAATACGTCGCAAAGCTTAGGGTTTTTCGTGGGCGGAAGCGTGGGGGGGGCGCTGATTCAGTGGGGTGGCCCACTGAGTTTGTTTGGCGCGTGTGCGGCGTGGCTGCTTATTTGGTTGGGCGTGGCCAGCGGCTTTAATGTAGCGGTCGCCAAACACTGAATGGACCGCGCGTGCCTACTGAGTGCTCAGCGCTCATCGCTTCTCAGGTTCGACGGGTTTGCCCGTGACGCGGCTGATCATGTGCTCGGACAAGGTGGTGTAGAGCGGCCGGCTAATGAGCCTAGAGATCAGGCTGGCAATCATCGCAGAGGCCATGAGCGACAACACCATGGGTCGACCGTCGAGCATTTCCATCACGATAATGAACGATGTCAACGGGGCTTGTGTCACTGCGGCCAAGAAGCCAGCCATACCCATCGCGACGAGTGCCGGCGTGACGAGTTGCTGGTCAGCGCCCAGTGTCAGCTGGCCAATGTCATGGCCAATGCCCGCGCCAATGGATAACGACGGGGCAAAAATACCACCGGGGACGCCGCACCACGTGGTAACCCAGGTTGCAACAAGCTTCAACAAAAAGTATAGGTTGGCTACATCGGCTTCGCCGTTGAGCATGTGGCGTACCTCTTCGCCGCCGGCTCCAAAGGTGGCACCGCCTGTCACCAAACCGATGATGGCAATCACCAGGCCGCCACCGGCGGCAAAGCGAACGGGGTAACGTTCGCGCCAGTCGCTAAAGCGGTCCGGGGATCCCGTGAGCGATGCGGCCAGCAAACGTGAGAAGAGGCCGCCTAACGCGCCGCAACAGAGCACCACCAATAAGGCGGGCAAGAGAACCGCGAGTCCGAGATGGGGAACCGCCATAGAGCCAAAATAGGCGTAGTTACCAAATACCGACACACTCATCAAACCCGCCAATACGATGGCGGCAATGATTAAGCCGCTGTTGCGCGATTCGAGCTTGCGGGATAACTCTTCGATGGCAAACACCACACCGGCGAGTGGCGCGTTAAAGGCTGCAGCGATACCAGCGGCGCCACCAGCGACCAGCAGGGCGTGCTCGTTCATGGCTGAGCCGGGGCGTAACCAGCGGCGGGCATCGTGCATCACGCCCGCAGCCACCTGAACCGATGGGCCCTCCCGCCCTAAGGACAGCCCAGCCAGCATGCCCGCGGAGCCTAAGACCATTTTGGCGATGGTCAATTTGATCGATACGAAATGGGAGCGATCCGCTGCAGGGAGCTGCGGGTCAAGCGTCGCCATGATTTGGGGGATGCCAGAGCCCGCCGCACCGGGGGCAAATCGCCGGGTGAGCCAGACAATGCCAGCTGTGACCGCTGGCGTCCAAATGAGGATGGCCCAGGGGCTGTGGGTGTAGATGTATTGAAACCACCCAAAGGCGGTCTCGCTCATGATGGTGAAGATCACCACAGCCAGCCCCGCCAGCGCCGCATAGGCCATCACGATGCCACGACCTAACCACGCCTTGCCATCAGACAACTCGGTGTGTAGGTTTTTTAGAAAGTTGGGTTCGCTCTGCTGCATGGGACTTCGCGCATTTTGGCACGGACGGCTAGATTTACCGGTGCCGCATGGGGCACAATGTCACCATGAACGCCCATTTGTGGGATATTTGCAATTTTGCGTGAGGCTGTGACCTCCGCGCGGTGACACAACAGGACCTCGAACCATGGCATCAGTAAACAAAGTCATTCTTATCGGCAATTGTGGCCGTGACCCCGAAGTGCGTTACATGCCGTCGGGTCAAGCCGTTGCCAACGTCAGTATTGCTACGTCTAGCCGCCGCAAAGATCGCACCAGCGGTGAGTTGGTGGAAGACACGCAGTGGCATCGCGTGACGTTTTACGAACGCCTTGCGGAAATCGCTGGTGAGTACGTTAAAAAAGGTCGCCCAATTTATGTTGAAGGCCGCTTGAAGTACGGCAAGTACACCGATCAGTCGGGTGTCGAGAAAAATACCGTAGACATCATTGCAACTGAGTTGCAATTGCTTGGTGGTCGTGAAGGCATGGGTGGGCCCGGTGAGGGCGGCGGCCAGTCTTACGGTGGTGGCGCACCCGCGCCCGCACCGGCACCGCGCGCGGCAGCCCCCAGCGCCGCACCGCGTCAGGCGCCTAGCCAAGCCCCCGCCGCATCGGGCTTTGACGATATGGATGACGACATTCCGTTCTAAACCTCGCGGTCGCGGGGCTTTTTGCTTTGGCGGTCGGGGAAAGAGTTGAGGGTCTGAGGCCTATGCCCTATGCCCTAGGGCTGGTCTGTCAGTACGAAGCCCTCGGCTTGCAAGACCTCACTGAGGCGCTGAATGTGCGCGGGGCCGACCTCACAACAACCACCGACGAGGCGAGCGCCCATAGCGATCCATCGCATGGCATGCACAGCGTAAGCGTCTGGACCAAGGTCTGTGCGCACACGCAATCCCTCCACCGTGCCACCGGCTTCAAGGGCTGCGGCGTCGGTAAAGCCGTTGGCGTAGGCGCCAAACGGCAGGCCGCACGCCGCCAAAATGGGTAGGCCTTGTGTGATCGCCTCCGGCCAAGAGCAGTTGATTAAAACGGCAGTCGCACCGGCGGCGACAGCGGTCTGAACGGCGATTTCTAATGGCTCTCCGGAGCGTAGCAAGGTGCCGTCGGTGTCGGAGACGGTCATGGACGTCCAGACGGGCTTGCCGCTTGCAACGCCCGCCGCAGTGGCTGTTTGCACCTCCAGAGCGGTGGTTAAGGTCTCGCATAAAAACAAGTCAACGCCTGCTTCTTGTGCCTGGACCAATCGGGTGTAATCACGGGCGCATGTGGCTTCGTTGGGGACGTCCTCTGCGTGGTAGCTGCTTACCAGCGGCGGCAAGCAACCGGCAATACGCACCGCATGGCCTGGAGCGTTCTGCGCAACATGCGCGCTTCGACTGGCTGTGGCAGCGGCAATCGCGGCTTGGTGTAACGACTCGAACGCATCGCCTATGCCTTGGTCGGCAAGCCGCGTTGGCGTGGCGGTGTAGTTATTGAGCGTAATGACGCGTGCGCCACTTCGTATGTAGTCGCTATGGACCTCTCTCACCAAGTTTGCTTCGTCAAGCATGACACTGGCTGACCATAACGGGGTGGGGGCGTGTTGCGAGCGCTTGAGTAACTCTTGGCCCATGCCCCCGTCCAACAAGACGACGCGATTAGATAGTGACATTGCCGAGATGCCTATAAAAAGTGGTTGAGTGGAATTTTAGTGTTGTGCGCTAAGCGATGACGCCGCCGCCAAGACAGATGTCGCCGTCGTACAGGACGGCGCTTTGACCTGGGGTCACAGCCCACTGAGGGGCTGGGAAGTCCAATGTAAAGACGGTATCGCTCTCGGTTTGGATGCGGCACAACGCATCGGCTTGCCGATAGCGCGCCTTGGCCGCGTAGGCTGAGGCAGCACCCGCACCCGCTGATGGCGCATGGCCAGCAACCCAGCTAGCGTTTTGCGCCTGCAGTTGCTGACTCAAGAGCCACGGGTGGTCATGCCCTTGTACCGCCCACAGCGTGTTGGCGGCCATGTCTTTACGCGCGACAAACCAAGGCGCGTGCAGACTGGTCCCGCGGGCGTGGCCGTTGGTTTTTAGGCCGCCAATACCCAGGCCTTGACGCTGACCCAAGGTGTAAAAGCTCAGCCCGACGTGTTCGCCAATGGTTCGCCCGCTGTCATCTTTGATGGGACCCGGTGTTTGCGAGATGTAGCGGTTGAGAAACTCTCTAAAGGGACGCTCACCGATGAAGCAAATACCCGTCGAGTCTTTTTTCTTGGCATTCGGCAAGGCGATGTCTTGGGCAATTTGCCTCACCTGCGTTTTGTGTAGCTCGCCGACTGGAAACCATGTTTTGCTGAGCTGCGCTTGGTTAAGACGGTGCAAGAAATAGCTCTGATCTTTGCTGTTGTCCAACCCTTTTAATAATTCAAATTGGGCGTTGCGTTCGCGGACACGGGCGTAATGACCGGTGGCGATGTGCTCGGCTCCCAAGCGGATGGCGTGATCCAGAAAGGCTTTGAATTTAATCTCTGCGTTACACAAAATATCGGGGTTGGGTGTCCGCCCCGCTTGGTACTCTGCGACAAATTCAGCGAAGACGCGGTCTTTGTACTCGGCCGCAAAGTTAACGTGTTCAATCTCAATGCCGATCACGTCTGCCACAGCGGCCGCATCGACAAAGTCAACGTTGCTGGAGCAGTAGGCGGAGTCATCGTCGTCTTCCCAATTCTTCATGAAGATGCCGACCACTTCATGCCCTTGCTGCTTCAGTAAGTGCGCCGTCACGGCAGAATCGACACCACCAGACAGACCAACGACGACACGAGATAAAGCCATACAACCTCAGGCGCTTTGCCGGACAAAAAACACAACCGTCATCACGGTACCGGTGGCGATGACGATGGCGCGCACCCACTTGAGCGGCAGGCGCTTGGCTAGCTTGGCGCCGCTAAACCCACCAACGGTCGCGCAGGCCATCATGAGCAGCCCCTCGTTCCATGCAATGACATCGGCCCAGACAAAAGCGGCGACGGATAGAAAAGACAGGACGAATGAGTTCACATTTTTTAAGGCGTTGACGGTGTGCAAACGGGTCTCGCCAACCAAGCCGTACAACGCCATCATTAAGATTCCCAAGCCGCCGTTGAAGTAGCCGCCGTAGATACAAACGGCGAATAAACCAAACAAGCGCGCGCCGTGCAAATGCGTGGCTTCGGCCATAACGCGCCCGTTAGCGCGTTGCCTTGCGGCCAACCACGGCCCTAGCGCAAATAGGATGGTGGCGAAAAGTAGCAACCAAGGAACCAGCCCGGCAAATACCTGGGCCGGGGTCACGAGCAGCAGCAACGCGCCAATCAGCCCGCCACCCGAGGCAACCGCGAACTCTTGAAGCAAGAGCCGTCTGGGCAAGGCTTGAAGCTCTTGTTTGAAGCCAAAAATGCTACCCAAGTAGCCTGGGCTCACCGATAAGGCGCTGGTAGCGTTAGCCGAAATAGGGGGGATACCAACGAAGACCAGCGCGGGAAAGGTGAGAAAACTACCCCCGCCGGCAATCGCGTTGAGTACCCCGGCGCTAAAAGCGGCCGTGGCCAAAATGGCGATGGTTTCGAGCGTCATGTGGACTGCAAGCTCCATACCGAGGGGTGTGTGTTGACCAAGGACATGTCAAACCGCCTGCCGTCGATGTGGTCTTGGACGCTTTGCCAAACCAGCGGGCTGCGGTGCAATGGCTGTGTGTTGCGAATCTCGTCGGGTGTCATCCACACGGCCCGAATGATGCCCTTGTCGAGTTTCCGCGTGGGGTCCAGTGCGCCGACCGTGCCGCAGTAGGCAAATCGCAGGTAGGTGACATCTTCTGGACGCGCATCGACGCGCTCGCGTTGGAAACGTGCCAAGTAAATGCCGACCAAATGGGTCGGCGTGAAGGGATAGGCCGTTTCCTCCAGCGCCTCGCGCGCGCAGCCTTGCTCCGGACTCTCGCCCGGATCTAAATGCCCGGCTGGGTTGTTTAGACGGACACCCTCGGGGGTGTGTTCTTCTACCAGCAGGTAGCGGCCATCATCGCCGGCCATGATGGCGGCGACGGTAGCGCTCGGTTTCCAGCGTTGTCGTGACATAGGAGAATTATCACGCGATTCATGGCCGGTTCGCGGCGATTGCTGCAATCGATGCGCCTGAGATGCGCGATGATCTGGTAAATTAGGCGGTGATAATGTCTTGAGCCTGCCTTTGGGGCCTGCTTGATGCCGCCGTGATGGGGCTTTTTTGGAGAAATCAACATGAAGATTGGCGTCGCTGCCGAAACCCAACGCGGTGAAACCCGGGTTGCGGCAACGCCCGAGACGGTCAAGAAATTGATCGCGCAAGGGCATGAAGTCTTGGTGCAAACCGGTGCGGGTATCTCGGCGAGCGTGCCTGACGCCGCCTACGAAGCCGTGGGCGCTCACATTGGCGATGCCGCCGCTGCCTTGGCCTGTGACATGGTGTTGGTGGTTCGGGCGCCGGATGCGCAACAGGTCAGCCTGATGCGCTCTGGTGCGGCCGTGCTCGGCATGCTGAACCCGTTTGATGCAGAGGGCCTTGCACGCATTGCCGCCGCCGGTCTAACAGGCTTTGCCTTGGAGGCGGCGCCGCGCACGACCCGTGCCCAGAGCATGGACGTGTTGTCGTCTCAAGCAAACATTGCGGGCTACAAGGCCGTGCTGATGGCTGCCAACGAGTACCAGCGGTTTTTCCCCATGCTGATGACTGCAGCCGGCACCGTGAAAGCGGCGCGCGTCGTGATTTTGGGCGTTGGGGTTGCCGGCTTGCAGGCCATCGCGACGGCCAAGCGCTTGGGCGCAGTCATTGAAGCCAGTGATGTGCGGCCAAGCGTGAAAGAGCAAATTGAGTCTTTGGGAGGCAAGTTCATTGATGTGCCTCTAGAGACGGATGAAGAGCGTGAGGCAGCGGAAGGCGTTGGCGGTTATGCCAAGCCCATGCCCCCTAGCTGGTTGGCGAGACAACGCGCCGAAGTGGCCAAGCGCATTGCCCTGGCTGATGTGGTGATTAGTACGGCTTTGATTCCCGGGCGCCCTGCGCCTGAGCTGATCTCGGCCGACATGGTCGCGGCGATGAAGCCCGGCGCGGTGATTGTTGATATCGCAGCTGGTCGCGGTGCTGTCGGTGGCAATTGCCCACTCACACAGACAGACCAAGTGATTACGACAGATAACGGCGTGCGCATTGTCGGGTACACCAATTTGGCCGCCATGGTCGGCGCGGATGCCTCGGCGCTTTACGCGCGCAACGTTTTGGACTTTTTAAAGCTGGTCATCGACAAAGAAAAGGGCTTCCATATTGATATGGAAGACGACATCGTCGCGGCTTGCTTGATGACCCGCGATGGTCAGGTGCTGCGCGCCTAATTGGGCGAAGCGCTACAGACCACGCCCCGTTTACCGCCCTTTAATTTTGAGAGATCAGTAGGAACCTTATGGCACTCATTGACCCCACCATCACCAACCTAATTATTTTTGTACTGGCTATTTACGTTGGTTACCACGTGGTTTGGACCGTCACGCCCGCGTTGCACACGCCTTTGATGGCGGTGACGAATGCGATTTCTGCCATTGTGATTGTCGGCGCCATGCTGGCGGCCGCTCTGACTGAAACGACCTTGGGCCGCACGCTGGGCGTGGTCGCGGTGGCCTTGGCCGCGGTGAACGTGTTTGGTGGCTTTTTAGTCACGCGCCGCATGCTGGAAATGTTCAAGAAGAAAGAGCGCCCAGCCGCCAAGTCGGGAGAAAAAGCATGAGCATGAATCTGGTCACACTCCTTTATTTGGTTGCCAGCGTTTGTTTTATTCAGGCGCTCAAGGGCTTGTCGCATCCCACGACATCTATTCGTGGCAACTTGTTTGGCATGGTCGGCATGGCCATTGCCATTTTTACGACGGGCGCGTTGATCTACGAGCTGTCTAATGCCTCTGCTGCTGGCTTGGCCTACGTCTTGTTGGGCTTGGTGATTGGTGGCGCTGCGGGCGCGATCATGGCGCAACGCGTTGAGATGACCAAGATGCCTGAGCTGGTTGCGTTCATGCACAGCATGATCGGCTTGGCTGCGGTGTGTATTGCCGCTGCCGCGGCGCTAGAGCCCGCGGCGTTTGGTATTGTGTCTGACGCCTCACAGCCGATTCCCGGCGGCAACCGCATCGAGTTGGCGCTTGGGGCCTTCATCGGCGCGGTGACGTTCTCTGGATCAGTGATCGCGTTTGGCAAGCTATCTGGCAAATATAAATTCCGCTTGTTTCAAGGCGCACCGGTGGTCTTTAAGGGCCAGCACCAGTTGAACTTGGCCTTGGGAGTCTTGGCGCTGTTCTTCTGTTTTGGCTTCTGGCATTCGCAGACCGCGAGCGACTTCGCCTTGGTTACTTTGTTGGGCTTTGTCTTGGGTGTGATGCTCATCATTCCGATTGGCGGCGCTGATATGCCGGTAGTGGTCTCCATGCTCAACAGCTACTCGGGTTGGGCTGCGGCGGGGATTGGCTTCTCCTTGAACAACAGCATGTTGATCATTGCGGGTAGCTTGGTGGGTAGCTCAGGTGCGATCTTGAGCTACATCATGTGCAAGGCGATGAACCGCTCGTTCTTCAGCGTTATTTTGGGTGGCTTCGGCGGCGAAGCGGGTGATGCCGCTGCAGGCAGTGCCGTGCAACGCAATGTGAAGAGCGGTAGCGCAGACGATGCGGCGTTCATTTTGGGCAATGCCGAGACGGTGGTGATTGTGCCGGGTTATGGCTTGGCGGTGGCCCGCGCACAGCATGCGGTGAAGGAATTCGCTCACAAGCTCAGCGAGATGGGCGTCACGGTGAAGTACGCGATTCACCCCGTTGCTGGGCGTATGCCTGGCCACATGAACGTGTTGCTCGCAGAGGCAGAAGTGCCCTACGACCAGGTGTTTGAGATGGAGGACATCAACAGCGAGTTTGGTCAGGTCGACGTGGCCATTATTTTGGGCGCCAACGATGTGGTGAACCCTGCGGCGCACACCAAAGGCAGCCCCATTTATGGCATGCCGATTTTGGAGGCCTACAAGGCTAAAACCGTGATTGTCAACAAGCGCTCTATGGGCGCGGGTTACGCCGGCTTGGACAACGAATTGTTCTACATGGACAAAACGATGATGGTGTTCGGTGACGCCAAAAAGGTCATCGAGGACATGACCAAGGCCCTCGATTAAGCCGCGCCTTGGGTGCCCCTTGTTGTCCCCTGGACCAAGGGTTTCCCGCGATGTGCAAGGCCTACTTACCTTTGGTAAAGTGGCGTCAGCTTGACGTCAGCTTTTGCCGTGGGGGCATGACTGCGTCGACCGTAACGCGATAAAGAACAAAACAAAAGAGGAGATTCACATGACGCAAGACAACACCGAGCGCCGATGGCTAGGCGCTTACCCGGAGGGCGTGCCTGCTGACGTTGATGTCAGCGCTTACGGGTCACTTGTGGACTTGCTAGAGAACAATTTTGCTAGGTATAGCGACCGTGCGTGCGTTAGCTTTATGGGTAAAGAGCTCACCTATGGGGAGATTAACAAGGCCTCCCTGGCAATGGCCGCTTACTTTCAGAGTCTGGGCTTGGTAAAGGGTGACCGCGTCGCCGTGATGATGCCCAACGTGCCGCAGTACCCCGTGGTGGTGGCTGCCTTAATGCGCACCGGCTTGGTAGTGGTTAACGTGAACCCCTTGTACACAGCGCGGGAGCTGTCGTTCCAGCTAAAAGACTCCGGTGCCAAGGCCATCGTGATCGTCGAGAATTTTGCAGCAACGCTGGAAGCGTGTATTGCAGATACCGGTGTAAAGCACGTGGTGTTGGCCGCTATGGGTGACATGCTGGGCATGCTCAAAGGCGGCTTGGTCAACTACGTGGTGCGTAACGTCAAGAAAATGGTGCCAGAGTTTGACTTGCCTCATGCGGTGCGCTTCAACGACGCGCGTGCGCGCGGCGCAAGCTTAAGCGTGCGCGCTGAGAGCATTTCTGCTGATGATGTCGCGGTGCTGCAGTACACCGGCGGGACCACGGGCGTATCCAAGGGGGCGGTCTTGTTGCACCGCAACTTAGTGGCCAACGTGTTGCAGTCAGATATTTGGAATGCGCCTGCCATGAAGGGCATGCCCGCTAACGAGCAACTGTGTGCTATTTGCGCATTGCCGCTGTATCACATCTTCGCATTTACGGTGAACATGATGTTGACCATGCACATGGGGGGTAAGACGGTGTTGATTCCCAACCCACGCGACCTACCTGCTGTGCTCAAGGAATTGAAAAATCACCGTTTCCACCTGTTCCCAGCGGTCAGCACGTTGTTTAACGGATTGGCTAATCACCCCGATTTCAATACCGTCGATTGGAGCCACCTGCGGGTCTCCTTGGGTGGTGGTACTGCGGTGCAAAGCGGGGTTGCCAAATTGTGGTTAGAGAAGACGGGCTGTCCCATCTGCGAAGGCTACGGTTTGTCAGAGACTTCGCCGTCTGCGTGCTGTAACCCAACGACCAACAAGGTGTTTTCTGGACACATCGGCGTGCCGATTCCGGGCACCTACATGAAGTGCTTAGACGACGACGGCAATGAGGTACCCCTGGGTCAGCCGGGTGAAATTGCCATTAAGGGCCCGCAGGTGATGGCGGGTTACTGGCAGCGCCCCGATGAGACGGCCAAGGTGATGACGGCGGACGGCTACTTCAAGTCGGGTGACATCGGTGTGCAAAGCGAGGACGGCTCCTTCAAGATCGTTGACCGCAAGAAAGACATGATTTTGGTGTCAGGCTTCAATGTGTATCCCAACGAAATTGAAGACGTGGTGTCACAACTGGATGGCGTGTTGGAGTGCGCGTGCGTGGGTGAGCCGGATGACAAGACGGGCGAGGCCGTGAAGCTGGTTGTGGTGAAGAAGGATGAGACGTTGACCGAGGAGAGCGTGCGCACGCATTGCCGGGCCAACCTCACCGCTTACAAGCAACCCAAGACCATCGAGTTCCGACTTGACCTGCCCAAGACACCTGTTGGTAAGGTCTTGCGCCGCGAGTTGCGCGGCTAGCGCGTCAACCCAACCAGCCGCGCTTGCGGAAGTACAGCATGGGCCCGAGGGCGGACGCTGCCATCATGACGAGGGCCATGGGGTAGCCGTAAGTCCATTGGGTTTCGGGCATGAAGCGAAAGTTCATGCCGTACAAGCTGGCGATCAATGTGGGCGGCAAGAGGGCGACACTGGCAACAGAGAAGATCTTGATGATCTTGTTCTGGTTGATGTTGATGAAGCCGACCGTCGCATCCATCAAGAAGTTGATCTTGTCGAACAAGAAAGCGGTATGCGAATCGAGTGAGTCTAGGTCGCGCAAGATTTGGCGCGCTTCCTCGAATTGCTCGGCATTGAGCATGCGTGCACGCATCATGAAACTCACGGCGCGGCGAGTATCCATCACGTTGCGGCGAATGCGCCCGGACATATCCTCATCTCGCGCAATGGCAGACAGCACTTTACCCGCTGTTTCGTCGGTCACGTCGCCAGACAACACGCTGCGGCTGACCGTGTCCAACTTGTCGTAGATTTCCTCAAGGGTGTCGGCCGAGTACTCTGCATCGGCGTCGAATAGCGCGAGCAATACATCTTTGGGGTCTGCAATTAAGCCGGGTAGTCGGCGTGCGCGCATGCGTAACAAACGGAACACCGGCACGTCTTCGTCGTGTATTGAGAAAAGAATACCGCCGCTGGCGTGCTCCGTGCGTTGGTTCAAGATAAACGCGACGCGAACCGAACGGGGGTGTTCGTCGTCATAAATCAAGAAGTCACTGCGAATGTGCATTTCGCCGTTGTCTTCCTCGTAAAACCGGGCAGACTCCTCAATGTCATCGTCCATCGCGTCATCAGGAATACTTAGCTGGTACATCTGCTTCACCCACTGCTTTTCTTCTGCGGTGGGCTCGTCGAGGTCAACCCAGATAGGTTTGAACCGTTTTAAGTCCTCGAGCGACTCGATTTCTTCTTGAAACAGGCGGCCATTGGCCAAGGTAAACACATTGAGCATGGGGTGCTCCCTCTAAGGTCTCGGGTGGCCGCTGACGGTGCGCGTCAGGCGGGCTGAAGGGTGTGTGCGCTTTCAGCCCGAACGTGCCCGGTGTGCCTAGCGCGTGGCGCTATATGCTAACTGAGCGAATTTGAACTGAAAGCAAGCAACTAGGACTGGCTTCCATGGAGAATCTCCGTTATTTATCAAGCGTCTATTATTGCATTCACCGGCGACGGATTCAATTGGCGTATCGACAAATGTGTCGCCTTGCCAGAACATCGCTATCCGCATTGCGTTACATTCAGCGCTGCCCACCCATTCCTTGATTCCGTTTTCCTCCTTTTTAAAGTGCCCCTGCGCAGGCGTCTATGTCACATACCTCTTTAACGCCGACTCGTGAGCGCATGCTGCTGCTGACTTTGGCGGGCATTCAGTTCACGTACATCCTTGATTTCATGGTGATGATGCCTTTGGGGCCGCAGTTCACGACCATTTTCCAGATTTCTGACGCCCAGTTCGGCGCGCTGGTCTCGGCCTACACGTTTTCTGCCGGCGCCTCGGGGTTGGCAGCATCCGCGTATCTAGACCGATTTGACCGCAAGCGCTTAATACTGGTGCTGTATGTCTTGTTTGCCTTATCCACTATGGGGTGTGCGTTAGCCCAGTCTTATGGGCAGTTTTTTGTCGCACGGGTATTCGCTGGGCTTTTCGGCGGCGTGCTGTCGGCGCTCATTCAAACCATACTGGCGGATGTGATCCCGTTTGAGCGCCGTGGACGTGCCATGGGCGTGGTCATGTCGGCGTTTTCAGTCTCGACGGTGGCGGGCGTACCGTTGGGGTTGTACTTGGCGGCGGCATTCTCTTGGCATGCGCCGTTTTGGCTGGTCGTGGGTATGTGCGCGGTCTTTGGGGCCATGGCCTATTGGGCGATACCGCCCTTGCGGGCCCATTTGAATCAACCCGATCAACGTTCCGTCTGGGGCGAGATCGTCGCGACGGTTCAAGAGCGGAATCACCAGTGGTCGTTTGCCTTTACCACGGCCAGTATCGTGACTGGCTTCATGATCATCCCCTACATCACTATTTATTTGGAAGCGAATTTGCGCGTTCCCAATACCGACATACCGCTGCTGTATCTCGCCGGTGGCGCCGCAACCCTCATTAGCGCACGCTGGATAGGAGTGCTCACAGACCGCCTAGGTAAGCGCTTGGTCTATGAGCGCCTTGCGATGTTGGTGGGGATTCCGTTGTTTGTGCTCACGCTCATGCCGCCGTCCCCTTTGTGGGTGCTCACCATCGTGTACGTGGTGTTCTTTGTCATTGTGAGCGGCCGCATGATTCCGAGTATGGCCATGGTCACGTCGGCGGCAAACCCCAAGCGCAGAGGCACCTTCATGGCAATATCTGGCGCTGTTCAGTCTTTTGCGATGGGTCTAGCCGCTTTGGTGGGTGGGTTGCTGATCGGTCGATCGCCGGATGGCATGGTCACCGGCTACTGGCTGACGGCCTTGTTCGGCACCCTTGCCAGTTTCGCGTCTGTGTGGCTTGCGAGACAGATTAAGTTGCCTGAAAGCAGCGCGCCCCAACCCGTAAAACCCGCGGCCGACTAAGGGCGAACAGCCCCGCTTTTACGGGCGCTGCGCGCATGTTGCACTGCAAGATTGCAAAGTTTCTGGCCAAGGTGCATAGTGGGGTTGAGTTGGTCGAACTCGCTTTGGGCGGGACCGCTCATCCCGCCCTCTGACTTCTCACATTGAGCTGTGGAGGCTTCATCATGAATTTGACAATCAGCGGACATCATCTCGACGTAACCCCTGCCCTGCGGGCCTATGTCACCAGCAAACTAGACCGTATTACCCGTCACTTTGACCAAGTGGTCGATGTGAAGGTCTTGTTGACGGTGGACAAAATGAAAGAAAAAGATTTACGTCAACGAGCTGAGTGCAATATCCATGTAAAGGGTAAGGATCTATTTGGCGAAAGTGCCCATGCTGACCTGTATGCCGCGCTCGACGATCTGGCGGACAAAATGGACAGACAAGTCTTGCGCCATAAAGACAAAACCCAAGACCATCATCATCAAGCTGCGAAACGATTGATGTAGTCTGTTCACCACTTTTTTGGGTATTGGTCCAAAAAAGTGGTAAAAATGGCGCTCTGTAACAAGCCACCTAAGTTTAGGTGGCTTTTTCTTGATGGCGTAGCGTCGATGGTGCACACTGGCAACCCGACGCGCTGCATCAGAGGAATTTCATGAATCGTTTGTCCGCCATATTGCCGCTAGAACAAGTTACGGTTGGTTTAGATGCCACCAGTAAGAAGCGCGCGTTTGAAGAAGTGGGTCTTCTGTTTGAAACCCATCATGATTTAAATCGGTCGCTGGTCACCGACAGCCTCTTTGCGCGTGAGCGCTTGGGCTCAACGGGCTTGGGGCACGGGGTAGCGATTCCCCACGGTCGCATCAAAGGGCTGAAACAGCCCATGGCGGCGGTGTTCCAGTTGGCGGCCCCCATTGCCTTTGACGCACCCGATGAGCAAGCGGTGACCCTGCTTATTTGTTTGTTGGTGCCAGAAGCGGCGACTCAAAAGCACTTAGAAATCCTGAGCGAAATCGCTGAGATATTAAGCGACGCTGATCTGCGGGAGCGCATGAAGCGTGCGACATCCGCTGAGGTCTTGCATCAATTGGTTGCCACCTGGCAGTCAGCCCACGTCGCCGCGTAGCGCCTTACCGATCAACCGATGCGCCCCATTGTTATCAGCGCAGATGTGTTGTTTGAAGACCATAGAGGGCGGCTCAAACTCCAGTGGCTGGCCGGTCGTGAGGCGGCAGAGCGGCGTTTCGACGAGGTAGCGGTTCGCGCAGCCCGGTCCGGTGCGGACCTCGTTGGTTACCTCAACTACATCCACCCCTACCGTGTGCAGATCTTGGGCGACCGAGAAATCCAGTATCTCTTGCGCGGCGAAGCGGTTGATTGTGCGCGGCGCATTGCGCGCATTGTGACTTTAGAACCCCCCGCGCTGTTTTTAGCTGACGGTCAGGTCGCACCACCCGAGCTCACCTCTATGTGTGAGCGGGCGCACATCCCGCTCTTCACCACTACCGAGTCATCCGCCTTTGTTGTGGATGTCTTGCGCGCTTATTTGTCCAAGCACTTCGCTGAACGTTCGACCATGCACGGCGTGTTCATGGATATTTTGGGTATGGGCGTGATGATCACAGGTGAATCGGGGCTGGGAAAGAGCGAGTTGGGCTTGGAGCTGATCTCCCGGGGACACGGCTTGGTCGCAGACGACGCGGTTGACTTGTTTCGCATTAACCAGGCGACGATCGAAGGGCGGTGTCCTGAGCTGCTGCGCAACCTGCTGGAGGTCAGAGGCATTGGTTTGCTGGACATCAAGGCTATTTTTGGCGAGACAGCGGTCCGCCGGCATCTGCGCCTAAAGCTGATTGTGCATTTGGTGCGTCAAGAGACCATGGAGCGCAAATACGAGCGTATGCCCCACCAGACGTTGACGCAGGATGTCTTGGGCGTCCCGATCCGTAAGGCCGTGATACAGGTGGTAGCGGGGCGCAACATCGCCGTGCTGGTGGAAGCCGCGGTGCGCAACACCATTCTTCAGCTGCGCGGGATAGACACCTACGCTGATTTTCTCGTGCGGCAACGCGTCGCCATGGAGCGCGGCGGGGACTAGTTGGGGGTGTCTGCGGCGCCACGCGCGCCGTTGCTCGCGGCGCGATGGGCGCAGTTAGGCCGGGTGCAGTGCGCATAGAGAGATAAAGCGTGCTCCTCTAAAACAAAGCCGCGTGCGTGCGCAATATCCTTTTGGCGCCGTTCGATCTCGCTGTCTACAAATTCCTCGACGCGGCCACAATCCAAGCAAACCAAATGGTCGTGGTGCTGACCTTGGTCTAGCTCGTAGACCGCCTTGCCCGATTCAAAATTGCTGCGCAGCAGCAAGCCCGCCTGTTCGAACTGTAATAAAACCCGATAAACCGTCGCCAAGCCAATGTCTGAATTCTCGTCCAGCAAAAGCCGATAGATATCCTCGGCACTTAGGTGCCGTTGGTTCGCGTTTTGGAAGACCTCCAGAATCTTCAGGCGTGGTCCAGTGGCTTTTAAGCCTGTGTTTTTGAGCTCGTCTAGGGTGTTCATGGGTCGTGCCAACAAAAATGCCGATTTTGGGGAAGAAAGGGGCTGTCTCGCGCGAGCGTATCCCCCTGAACTACAATCATTCCATCATAGTCGCCCTGTTTTTAACTGGGAAGGACCGGGGTTTCAAAAGGCGATTCCAGACGGGTCGTGCCGATTTTCACGTTTCGATATTCAGATGCCAAAAATTCAATTGTTCACCCATCGCTTGACGTGTGTCGCGATCGCCGCGTTGCTAAGCGGCTGCGCCGGCCTGACCTCGACGGATTACAGCGCATCGTTGGGCATTTACCGCCCAGATGTTTTGCAAGGCAATGTGGTGACCGCTGAACAAGTGGCCGTGCTCAAGCCGGGTCTAACCCGCTCGCAGGTCACCAGGATCTTGGGTACGCCGCTGTTAAAGAGCGCCTTTCGCGATAACCGGTGGGATTATGTGTTTACCCGCACCAGCACGGATGCGCCGTCACAGCAACGTGGCTTGGTGCTGTGGTTTGACGGTGACTTGCTGACACGTTTCGAGGGTGACGACATGCCGACTGAGCGTAAGTTCGTCGACTCACTGGTCAAACCGCTGGAAGACACCGAGCCCCCCAAGCTCACGGCAACGCCTGAGGAGTTGGCCGCCTTCAAAGCCGAACAACCCAGCGCCGCTGAGGCGGTTGCGCCCGCAGCGCCAGTGGGCAAAACATATCCCCCGTTAAATCCAGAAGGTCAGTAATGAGTGATCAAAAAACAATTGGCGTCGTAATTGCGGGCGCCAGCGGGCGCATGGGACGCATGTTGATCGAGGCGGTGATGGCTGATCCGGGTATGCATCTGGCCGGCGCCTTAGACATTGCGTCTAGTCCGTCGGTTGGGCAGGATGCCGCTGCCTTCGCAGGTCACGACAGCGGGGTGGTGATTACGGCCAGCGTTGATGAGGCGTTGGGCGGGGCAGAGGTACTCATTGATTTCACACGTCCCGAGGGCACGATGGCGCATGTGGCGGCAGCCCGCGCTTTGGGTGTCGCTGTGGTGATTGGGACGACAGGCTTTACCGACGAACAAAAGGCGGTGTTGCAAGTGGCGAGTCAAACCATTCCCATGGTCATGGCACCCAATATGAGTGTCGGGGTCAACGTGACGCTTAAGTTGCTAGAGATGGCGGCGAAAGCCATGCCGACGGGGTACGACATCGAGGTGATCGAAGCCCACCACCGGCACAAAGTGGACGCACCCTCTGGTACCGCCCTAAAAATGGGTGAGGTGATTGCGCAAGCCACGGGCCGCAACCTGAAAGACTGTGCCGTCTACGCTCGGGAGGGCGTGACCGGCGAGCGTGACCCATCTAGCATCGGTTTTGCCACCATCCGCGGCGGCGATATTGTGGGTGATCACACTGTTTTATTCGCCGGTACTGGCGAACGCATTGAGATCACGCACAAGTCTTCGAGCCGTGCGACATACGCGCAGGGCAGTTTGCGCGCCGCCCATTTTCTGTCAGGCAAGGACAACGGTTTATTCGACATGTTCGATGTGCTGAATCTAAACCAGGCCTGATTTGTTTGGCCGCCATGTGGCGGCAACGACCAACGACTACACACCATGCAAGAGAAGTTTGAGCCCCAAGTTATCGAACAAGCGATTCGAGCCAAGTGGGCGGATGCGGATGTTTACCGCGTCACCGAAGATCAAAACAAACCCAAGTTTTATGCCTGCTCCATGCTGCCTTACCCGAGTGGCAAGCTGCATATGGGGCACGTACGCAACTACACCATCAATGACATGTTGGCCCGCCATCTGCGTATGAAGGGCTACAACGTGCTGATGCCTATGGGATGGGACGCCTTCGGTTTGCCGGCTGAGAATGCCGCGCTCAAAAACCGTGTGCCACCTGCGCAATGGACGCACGACAACATCGCCTACATGAAGCGGCAGATGCAGGCGATGGGCTTGGCCATTGACTGGTCACGCGAGGTGGCCACGTGTGATCCGAGCTATTACAAATGGAACCAGTGGTTGTTCTTGAAGATGCTGGAAAAGGGCATTGCCTATCGCAAGACCCAGGTGGTTAACTGGGACCCGGTTGACCAAACGGTGTTGGCGAATGAGCAGGTCATTGATGGCAAGGGTTGGCGTACCGGTGCGACCGTAGAAAAACGTGAAATTCCCGGCTACTACTTGGCCATTACCGAGTATGCGCCGGAGTTGCTATCGCACGTGCAGGGCGGCTTGCCGGGCTGGCCAGAGCGCGTGCGCTTGATGCAAGAAAATTGGATCGGTAAGAGCGAAGGCGTTCGTTTTGCCTTCACCCACACCATCGCCGATGGCAGTGGTCGCTTGATCGACGACGGCAAGATGTATGTGTTCACGACACGCCCAGACACCATCATGGGTGTGACGTTCTGCGCCGTTGCGCCAGAGCACCCGCTGGCCACGCATGCGGCGCTGAGTAATGTTGCATTGCGAGACTTCATTGTTGACTGCCAGCAGGGTGGCACCACAGAGGCTGAGCTGGCGTTGAGAGAAAAAGTGGGTATGGCGACAGGACTGTCTGTCACGCACCCCATCACGGGCGAGTCGATTGCGGTGTGGGTCGGCAACTATGTACTGATGAGCTACGGCGACGGTGCGGTGATGGGCGTCCCTGCGCATGATGAACGTGACTTCGCATTTGCCCTGAAGTACGACCTTGCCATCAAGCAAGTCGTTGAGGTACCCGGTGCCGCCGCGTATGACCCGACCGTGTGGCGGGACGACTATGCGGAAAAGGGCACGGGTATCGCGGTTCACTCCGGTATCTACGACGGTTTGGACTTCAAAGCGTGCGTTGATGCCGTGGCAAAAGACCTGTCAGCCAAGCAGCTGGGGGAGAAGAAGACCACTTGGCGCCTGCGCGACTGGGGCATTAGCCGCCAGCGCTATTGGGGTACGCCCATCCCGATCATCCACTGCGATGACTGTGGCGCGGTGCCGGTGCCAGAAGCGGACCTGCCTGTGGTCTTGCCGCAAGACTTGGTGCCAGACGGGAGCGGAAATCCCTTGAACAAATCGGCGGCCTTCTTGCATGTTGCTTGTCCAGCGTGTGGCAAGCCAGGCAAGCGCGAGACCGATACCATGGACACCTTCGTGGACTCGTCTTGGTATTTCATGCGCTATTGCGACCCGACCAAATCGGATGGCATGGTGGGCGCGGGCGCAGCCTACTGGATGAGCGCGACCAACGTGGCTGGCAAACCCAACAGCCCCGGTATGGACCAATACATCGGTGGCATCGAGCATGCTATTTTGCATTTGCTGTATGCACGCTTTTGGACCAAGGTGATGCGCGACTTGGGGCTGGTGGCAGTAGATGAGCCGTTTGCCAAACTCCTGACCCAAGGCATGGTGCTCAACCACATTTACTCGCGCCGCTCAGCGCAAGGGGGCAAAGAGTACTTCTGGCCACAAGATGTAGAGCACGTGACCGACGACACCGGCAAGGTGGTGGGCGCCAAACTCAAGAACGCGGTGGGCGAGTTGCCAGTCGGTACGCCGATTGATTACGAGGGTGTGGGCACCATGTCCAAATCCAAGAACAATGGCGTCGACCCGCAATCACTCATTGATACCTTCGGTGCCGATACCGCCCGTTTGTACACCATGTTTACGGCGCCCCCTGAGGCCACGTTGGAGTGGAATGACTCGGCGGTAGAGGGCAGCTTCCGCTTCCTGCGCCGCGTTTGGAATTTCGCAATTAAGAACGAGTCGCGCCTTCGTGCGGGTATCGCGGGCCTAGCAGATGCGCCGGTTGGACCCTATAGCGATGCAGCCAAGGCCTTGCGCTTGGACATACACACGGTGCTGCGCCAAGCGAATTTCGATTACGAGCGCATGCAGTACAACACCGTCGTGTCAGCTGTGATGAAGATGCTCAACACCCTAGAGGCAGCGCCGGTGGACGAGACACCGGCGGACCAGCATGCCTTGGCGGAGTGCTTCTCCATCATGTTGCGCGTGTTGTATCCAGCCTGCCCCCACATCAGCTGTGCCTTGTGGGATGAGTTGGGCTACAGCGCCGATGGTGCCGTTACCGCGTTGTTGGACGCCCCTTGGCCGGAGGTGGACGAGGCCGCTTTGGTGCAAGATGAAATCGAGTTGGTGTTGCAAGTGAATGGCAAATTACGCGGCGCGGTGCGGGTGCCTGCGGAGGCGAGCAAGGCGGCGATTGAGGCGGCGGCCTTGGCCTGCGACGCCTTTGTTCGTCAAGCCAATGGCGCGACGCCAAAAAAAGTGATTGTGGTTCCTGGCCGACTGGTCAATATTGTGATTTAACGTTATGAAAACCTACCCTACCGTTCTTTCCTTTTGTGCGGCTGACGTGACAAGCCGCTTGGGCGCCCTGCCGAGGTGGTTGCAACGTGCGCTGCTGTTGGTCGTTGCTGGGTCGACCGTCTGGTTGACGGGATGTGGGTTTCACCTGCGAGGCGAGGTGCCTAAACTGCCTTTTAAAGAGGTGGCTTTTAGTGGTCCACGCGGCGCGGTGACCACGGCTGTGATGGAGGCGATTGAGGCGCAAGGGGTGAGGCGTGCGCCCGTAGAAACGCCAATCAACAGCACAGGCACCAATGCGGAGGGGGATGCACCTGCAGAGACAGACTTGCGTATTGCGGTGAGCGTCGATCAGCGTGAGCGACAAGTGGTGGCCTCTACGATTGCGGGTCAAGTACGAGAGCTGGACCTGCGCGTGCGCTATGCATGGCAGGCCTTTGATGGCAAGGGGCAACCACTCACACCGCCCATTGATATGGTCTTGTCGCAAGAGATGAGTTATCAAGAGTCGGCTGTGCTCACAAAAGAATTCGAGCAGGAATCGATATACCGCAGCTTGCAGGCGCGCATGGTTGGCCAAATCATGCGTCGGCTGGCGGTGCTGCCCACGCGCCCTGCAGGGGCTACCAGCGAGTCACCGCCCCGCTGATAGGGGTCTCAGCCCGTATGTATATCAGCCCGCCATCTTTAGAGGCCCACTTAAGCAAGGGTTTGCGCGGGCTCTACGCCGTCATGGGGGATGAACCCTTGTTGGTGCAAGAGGCGGGTGATGCTATCCGGCGTGCGGCGCGCCACCACGGTTTTACCGAGCGGGTGGTGCATACCGTGACGGGGGCCCATTTTGACTGGAGTGGCGTGCTGGCGAGTGGCGCCGAGATGAGCTTGTTTGCAGACAAGCAGCTGATTGATATTCGCTTACCAACCGGTAAGCCCGGTAAAGAGGGTTCGACGGCGTTGCAGGCCCTCGCCGAGATGGCGCAAAACAGCGACGAGACCCTGACCATGCTGACGCTGCCGCGCCTAGATGCGGCCACCATGAAGAGCGCCTGGGTGGGCGCTTTGGATCAATGTGGCGTGATGATAAAAGTGGATACCGTTGAGCGCGCCGCACTGCCGGCGTGGATCGCCCAACGCCTAGCCGCTCAAGACCAGCGCGTTCAGGGGGGCGATGCGGGTCAACGCAGCCTCGCGTTTTTTGCCGACCGGGTTGAGGGGAACCTGTTAGCCGCGCACCAAGAGGTGCAAAAGCTCGGGCTGCTGTATCCGGCAGGTGAGTTGAGTTGGGAGCAAATCGAGTCGGCGGTGATGAACGTTGCCCGCTATGACCCGTTTAAATTGACAGAGGCGGTGCTGAGTGGCAAGTTGCAGCGCGTGCAGCGCATGCTCGACGGCTTAAAAGCCGAAGGGGTGTCGCCTGTTGTCGTGCATTGGGCGTTGAGCGAGGAGGTACGGGGTTTGTTTAAAGTCAAGCAGAGTACCGATGCGGGTAAGCCCCTGCCAATGGCGTTGCGCGAAAACCGCATTTGGGGCCCACGCGAGCGACTGGCGGAGCGCGTTTTACCCAATTTAGCAATCAAACAACTGGCCCAATGGTTGCAGTTGGCGCATGCAGTGGATGGCGTGGTCAAGGGCCTGCGATCCCCGGATTTGCCACAAAATCCTTGGGGAGCCCTTCAATCCCTCGCAACCACCGTCTGTCGGGCCTGTATGCGGGGGACGTAAATAGCCCCCCTATTCTTTCGAAAACAAGGTGGCTAATGCGACAATATTGTCATGAACTCGACGACTCCCGCATCTGACGTAGCCGCGCTAATGACCGAGATGGGGCGCGCTGCCCGTATCGCGAGCGTCCACATGGCTAAGGCAAGCGCCGCGAAGAAAAACAAGGCGCTCAAGGTGTTGGCGGCACTGTTGCGTAGCCACGTGGACGCGCTCAAGCCGGCCAACGAATTGGACTTGGCGCGTGCACGCCATGCCGGTATGGCCGCGCCCTTGGTTGACCGTCTGCGTCTGGATCAAAAAACCTTGGAGACGTGTGCGCAAGGCTGCGAGCAGCTTGCCGCCATGGGCGATGTCATCGGTGAGATATCCGGCATGATCCAGCAACCCAGTGGCATCCGTGTGGGACAAATGCGGGTGCCCATTGGCGTCTTTGGCATGGTCTTTGAAAGTCGACCGAACGTCACCATTGAAGCGGCGTCTCTTGCGATTAAAAGTGGTAATGCGTGCATCTTACGAGGGGGCTCAGAAGCCATCGAAAGCAACCGTGCACTTGCCGCGCTGGTCCAGCAGGCCTTGACGGCTGCGGATCTCCCTCCCGACGCCGTGCAATTGGTGGCAACCACCGACCGTGCCGCCGTGGGCGCGTTGATCACGATGCCTGCGTTCGTCGACGTGGTCATTCCGCGGGGTGGCAAGGGGTTGATTGAACGTATCAGTAGCGAGGCCAAGGTGCCCGTCATCAAGCACCTTGACGGCAACTGCCACACCTTTGTGGATGACAGTGCCGATATGGCGATGGCTGTTCGCTTGGCTGATAACGCGAAGACGCAAAAGTACAGTCCCTGTAACGCGACAGAAAGCCTGTTGGTCACGGTCGCTGCGGCGCCTGACTTCTTGCCAGCGATTGCTGCGATCTATGCTGAAAAAGGAGTGGAAATGCGCTGCTGCCCGCAGGCGCTCAAATGGGTGTCTGGCGCGGCCGGTGCGGTGGTGACAGCGGCGGTTGACGAAGACTGGTACGCCGAATACTTGGCGCCCATTATCAGCATTAAAGTAGTTGCTGACGTGGACGCTGCGATTGCACATATCAACACCTACTCCAGCCACCATACCGATGCCATCGTCACCAGCAACCACGTGCACGCACAGCGGTTTTTACGCGAGGTGGACTCGGCCAGCGTGATGGTCAACACCAGCACCCGGTTTGCAGATGGCTTTGAGTATGGGTTGGGCGCTGAAATTGGTATTTCTACTGACAAATTCCACGCGCGGGGCCCCGTGGGCGTGCTGGGCCTCACATCGCTCAAGTACGTGGTGCTTGGGCAAGGCGAAATTCGTGCGTGATGCCTGCTGCCCAACTTGTAAACAGGCGTTCTGTCCCCAACTGAACCTTAACGTGGCGCGTGAAAGCGCCGATACCCTTCCGATCTAAAGGAGACCTATGGTCCCGCATCTAGTCACCGCCCTGACGGGCCCTATTAACGAGCTGGAACAGCGAATCCTGGAGTCCATGCCTGCGATTGAACGCTGGTTTCGTTTGGAGTGGATGGAGCACACGCCGCCAATCTACACCTCTGTGGACTTGCGTAACGCAGGCTTCAAACTGGCGCCCGTTGATACCAACCTCTACCCGGGTGGCTGGAACAACCTGACCACCGAGATGTTGCCCTTGGCGGTGCAAGCGGCGATGGCGGCAATTGAAAAGATTTGCCCAGAGGCTAAAAACCTGCTGCTTATTCCCGAGAACCACACCCGCAACACGTTTTATTTGAGCAATGTGGTGCAGTTGCAGCGCATCTTTACGCAAGCCGGTCTTAACGTACGCCTGGGCACCCTGAATCCGGAGATTACCGAGCCAACCGAGGTCGCGTTGCCTGATGGCGAGTCGGTGTTACTCGAGCCTTTGGTGCGCACCAAAAATCGCCTGGGTTTGAAAAATTTCGACCCTTGCACGATCTTGGTCAACAACGACCTGAGCGCCGGGACACCGGAGGTGCTGAAGCATTTGAACGAACAGTTTTTACTGCCACCCTTGCATGCCGGCTGGTCTATCCGTCGCAAATCGACACACTTCGAAGCCTACGAGGAGGTTGCGAAGCGCTTCGCGAAAATGTTGGGTATGGATCCGTGGCTTATTAACCCCCTGTTTGAGCGCTGTGGAGACGTGAACTTTGCAGACGGTACGGGCATGGACTGCTTGCGCACGCACACCGAGTCTTTGCTCAACCGCATCAAGCGTAAGTACAAGGATTACGGCATTAACGAGAAGCCCTTTGTGGTGGTTAAGGCGGATAACGGCACCTACGGCATGGGCATCATGACTGTGCGCGATGTCGCTGATTTGGATGCGCTCAACCGCAAGGCCCGTAACAAAATGAACGTCATCAAGGACGGTCAAACCGTGAACGATGTCATTATTCAAGAGGGTGTCTTAACCCACGAGCACATCAATGCGACGGTCGCAGAGCCTGTGGTGTACATGCTGGACCGTTATGTTGTCGGTGGCTTTTACCGGGTGCATGCCGACAGAGGGGTGGATGAAAACCTGAACGCCCCCGGAGCGAGTTTTGTCCCCTTGGCGTTCGAGCAAGGTGCACAGTTGCCGCAACCAGGGGCTAAGCCCGGCGCTAGTCCACCCAATCGCTTCTATATGTACGGGGTGATCGCCCGCCTAGCGATGCTGGCAGCCAGTTATGAGCTGGAGGCCACCGACCCGAACGCGGAACACTACGAGTAGGATCTCGGTATTCGGCGGCAAGTTGTTGCGGCGCAACAATTTGCCGGCTGGGTGGTTGGCCCACTAGGCATTGCCCCGACACGGGCGCAAAATGCGAGTCCACTGAGCCTACTCGCACCCGCATGTTGTCCCACGCCGCCCCTGTTGCAAAGCCGTCTAATAAGTCGTCCTTAACGGCCCTGACTATTGGTGCGCTTGGCATCGTCTATGGCGATATCGGTACCAGCGTGTTGTACGCGCTGAAGGAAGTGTTTGCTACCGGCTTGATTGCATTCACGCCACAAAACATTCTGGGTATTTTGTCGTTGTTTGTTTGGACGCTGACGGTCATCGTCTCGTTCAAATATGTGACCTTGGTTTTGCGTGCAGACAATCACGGCGAGGGCGGTTTGGTGGCGATGCTTGCCTTGGCTTCGCAGGCCGTTAAAGACAAGCCCGCCCTGCGCCGCGTTTTGCTTGGGGTCGGCATATTTGGCACCGCATTGTTTTACGGCGACGGCGTGATCACCCCCGCAATCTCTGTCTTGTCTGCGGTAGAGGGCTTGCAGGTGTTTTCGCCCGCAATGGCGCATTGGGTGATCCCACTCACCCTGGTCATTTTGTTTTGTTTGTTCTCGCTACAAAAAAGGGGAACTGGCGGGATTGGTCGATTTTTTGGCCCATTGACTTTGGTGTGGTTCGTGACCATTGCGTCATTGGGCATTGCGCAGATTGCCACGAATCCCGCCGTTTTATGGGCCCTTTCACCACAGCATGCGTGGCGCTTCGTCAGCGAAAACCCGTTGGTGAGCTTTCTTATTCTGGGTGCTTTGGTTTTGTGTGTGACTGGGGCAGAGGCCTTGTATGCCGACCTGGGCCACTTCGGCAAAACACCTATTCGGTTGGCATGGTTCTCCATGGTCATGCCTGCGTTGGTTCTAAACTACCTCGGTCAAGGTGCCTTGTTGTTGGGCGCACCAGAGGCCTTAGAAAACCCCTTCTTCCTCATGGCGCCAGACTGGGCCCTGCTGCCGCTCATCGGCTTGGCCACATTGGCGACGGTTATTGCGTCACAGGCCCTTATTTCTGGCGCCTTCAGTGTGACTAAGCAAGTGGTTCAACTGGGTTACTTGCCACGTTTACGCATGCTGCACACCAGCACGAAAGACCTCGGTCAGATTTACATCCCGATCGTTAACTGGGGTTTGTTTGTGGCCATTGTGATGGCGGTGGTGATGTTTAAGTCGTCTGCCAACCTTGCATCAGCCTATGGCATAGCGGTGACGTTGGACATGCTGATCACCACCATATTGACGTTCTTTGTGATTCGTTTTGGCTGGGGCTACCCATTGTGGCTGTGCGTGGCCGCCACCGCAGGCTTTTTCGCTATTGATATTTTATTTTTCCTGTCCAATGCCTTCAAATTTTTCGAGGGTGGTTGGTTTCCGTTGGCGATTGGCGGCAGTGTATTTGTGCTCATGATGACGTGGGCGCGTGGCCGCGACTTGTTGATGGCGAAGCAAATCGAAGAAGGGGTGGCGCTCCCTGCCTTCTTGGACGCGGTGCTCATCAACCCGCCGGTGCGGGTAGAGGGCACCGCCGTGTTCCTGACGCCTCAGGTTGGTACGGTTCCAACTGCGCTGCTACACAATCTGAAGCACAACAAGGTCTTGCATGCGCAAAACCTGTTCGTGTCCGTTCACCACCGTGAGCGACCGTGGGTGGGCTTGGCAGAGCGTGTGCGGGTGCAAGCTTTAGGCCATGATTGTTGGCAAGTGGAACTGAGCTTTGGGTTTAAGAATGAACCAGATGTACCCAAGGCCTTGAGCGTTCTCAACGGACACGGCTGCCAATTGGACCCTATGCGAACGTCGTACTTCTTGTCGCGAGACACGGTCATACCGTCGATGGACGGCGGCATGGCTTATTGGCGCGAGAAGCTGTTTGCGCAACTGCACCGTAACGCGAGCGGTGCGGCAGACTTCCTAAACTTGCCAAACAATGCCGTGGTGGAATTGGGCAGCAAAATCGTGCTCTAGCCCCAAGACCCACTGCATCGAAAATTGGCGACAATAGGGGCTGTCTTATTGATTGAGCTCTGCTGCCATGACTGCCAACGCCAAATTGACGGGTGATTTCTTATTCGTCGCGGATCCCCTGTCGACGTTCAATATTCGTAAGGACAGCACCTACGTCATGATGCGTGCCATGCAAGGTCGTGGCGCACGCATTCACCACTGCCACCCCAGCGATATCGAGTGGGAGAGTGGTCAAGCCGTTCGCGCGCGGGTCACGCCCATTACGCTCAACAACGTGACGGCTGACGAGGCAATGGCGGGTCGGACTTGGTTTGATGCCGCCGATGTCGCGACGCTTCCGCTCAAAGACTTCACCGCTGTCTTGATGCGCAAGGACCCACCCTTTGATGCGGAATACATCTACAGCACGCATTTGTTAGAGCAGGCCGAGCGCGAAGGCGCGCGCGTGTTTAACCGTCCCAGCGCCTTGCGTGATCACCCTGAGAAATTGGCGCTCATGGCGTTCTCCCGCTATGCCCCCCCGACCTTGGTTACGCGACAAGCCGAGGCCATCAAGGCGTTTCACGCCAAGTACAAAGACATCATCTTGAAACCGCTGGATGGCATGGGCGGCATGGGTATTTTTAGAGTGGGTGCAGATGGGATGAACTTAGGCAGCATCATTGAGACCTTGAATCAAGGCGGCGCGCAGACGGTGATGGTTCAGGTCTATCAGCCGGCAATTAAAGACGGCGATAAGCGGATATTGCTGATCGGGGGTGAGCCCGTGCCGTATTGCTTGGCCCGTATCCCGCAAGGCAGCGAGATTCGCGGTAACTTGGCGGCGGGTGGGAAGGGCGAGGCGCGTCCGTTGAGCGATTCTGACTGGGCGATTGCCCGCGACTTTGCGCCTGTCTTAGCGGCGCGCGGTTTGCTGCTGGTCGGTCTGGACGTTATTGGCGACAAGGTGACTGAGGTGAATGTGACCAGCCCGACTTGTTTTCAAGAGATCACGGATCAAATGGGTTTTGACGTCGCGCAGCGGTTTACCGATGCACTGGGCGATGCGTTGCGTAAAGCGTAAAGCCTAAACCGTTGCCCGCTAGGCAACTGCACATGTTTTGATGCGCTAGATGGCTTGCAAACCCAGGTTTTGCCGGTAGCGCTGCATGGCGGCATCGGCGTCAGCCTGCGCCTCAGCGATTGCTTGCCTCATGTCTACGCTGAGGTCTGCGCTAAGTTGGGCGTGTGCGGCATCTAAGTCGACGTGGATCTTTGGGGCGCCATCGACAAACGTAATGAGTTCATTGGGTTGGAATGTGGCCCATGTTTCGTCTGCCGTCAGCGGCAACGTGACGATGACGGCGGCGCGGTCTTCTGCATTGTTCAATTCTGCAAAGTTCACCGAGACGTCCTGATCCATCAGGCTTGCGCGGTTAAAGGGGTATGCCCGCACCAAGTAGTGCAGGTGTGTAGAGCAATGCGCCCACATGGCGTCGCCGTTGCTTAAGACAAAGTTGAAGGTGCCTTTGTGGCTAATTTGCGGTACCAACTCTGCCAAGGTCAGCGTCAACTCTTCTACCGATGGCACGCCCGCGTGTGACTTAGCAATTTCTTGTAACAACCAGCAAAACGCGTGTTCACTGTCGGTGCTGCCAATCGGGCGGAATTGGCCGTGTAGCGCGGGTACAAAGTCTTTTAAATCACCGTTATGCGCGAACACCCAATTGCGGCCCCAGAGTTCACGTACGAAGGGGTGTGCGTTCTCTAACATCACACCCCCCTGCGTCGCCTTGCGCACGTGCGCGATGATGTTTTTGCTTTTGATCGGGTAGTTGCGAATCAGCTCCGCGACGGGGGAGTGTGCGGCGCTTTGATGGTCGACGAAGTGCCGTAAGCCATTGCCTTCAAAGAAGGCAATGCCCCAACCGTCAGCGTGCTCGTCCGTGAGGCCGCCCCGCTGGCAAAAGCCCGTGAAGCTGAAGGTGGCATCGGTCGGCGTTTTGCAATTCAAGGCAAGCAGTTGGCACATGTGGCAGGGGGTCAGAGGTTGGCGTAACAGACCCTATTCTGGCACCAGGTGCAGCCGTTAGCGAACAATGCTTAGGCAATATCCGCGCTGGCCTCATGCTTATGCAAGCAAGCTTGGCAGATACAGGCCTTGTTTGCATATGCGGGCGGTACCTGAGCCAGCAGCGTTGGCGGGAAAACGGCTTGTACGCACCAACAAGCTGACACCGGGCTTGGCGAGTCGGCTTTTTGGGCGGCCATTTGGCATTGGTTGGCTTGTCCACACAGCGGACATTGGCAGGGGTCTATGGTGTGCATGGTCACAGTAGACCAAAAAAAACGGCCCCTGCGCAAGTCAGGTGCCGTTTTCGGTCAGAGCGCCGTTGGGTTAAGCCGCAGCTTTTACTTTCAGGCGTGAGGCATGCAATAGCGGCTCGGTGTAGCCGCTGGGCTGGGCCAAGCCTTTAAATACCAAGTCACAGGCAGCTTGATAAGCTGCGCTGGTGTCGAAGTGTCCCGCCATGGGCTTGTACAACGCGTCGCCAGCGTTTTGCTGATCGACGACACCCGCCATGCGCTCCATGGTTTCACGGACCTGGGCCTCGCTCACGACGCCGTGGTGCAACCAGTTCGCAATGTGCTGACTTGAAATACGCAAGGTTGCGCGGTCTTCCATCAGGCCGACGTTGTGAATATCTGGCACTTTGGAGCAACCCACGCCTTGGTCTACCCAGCGCACGACGTAGCCGAGAATGCCCTGCGCGTTGTTGTCTAATTCTTGCTGCTTGTCAGCATCTGACCAGTCTGGTTTTGCAACGACAGGCACTTGCAGCAACCCATTCAACAGCGTGGCGCGCTCGGCGTCCGCGTCGGTGCGCTCCATCTCTTTTTGCACATCTGAGACGTTGATCTGTTGATAGTGCAACGCGTGTAAGGTCGCAGCGGTTGGGCTGGGAACCCAGGCGGTGTTGGCGCCCGCTTTGGGGTGACCGACCTTTTGAACCAGCATGTCCGCCATTAAGTCGGGCATGGCCCACATGCCTTTGCCAATTTGGGCGCGACCGCGCAAGCCACAGTTCAAGCCGACCAACACGTTGTTACGCTCGTAGGCGGCAATCCATGCGCTGCCCTTCATATCACCCTTGCGCATCATGGCGCCCGCTTGCATGGCGGTGTGCATTTCATCGCCAGTGCGGTCCAAGAAGCCCGTGTTGATGAAGGCCACGCGATCTGAGGCGGCGGCAATACAGGCCTTGAGGTTGACGCTGGTGCGGCGCTCCTCATCCATGATGCCTAGCTTCACGGTGGCTTCTGGCAAGCCCAAAACCTGCTCAACGCGTGCGAACAGCTCGCAGGCGAACGCCACTTCCTCGGGGCCGTGCATCTTCGGCTTCACGATGTACACAGATCCTTTGCGTGAGTTGCGGATACCGTCCTGACCCTTGCCGTTGATATCGACGAGGGCTGCGGCCACCGTGATCATGGCATCCAAAATACCTTCTGGAATTTCCGCGTTTTCGGTGCCCCAAAGAATGGCAGGGTTGGTCATTAAGTGCCCCACATTGCGAACGAACAGCAGCGAGCGACCGTGTAAGGTCAGCGCAGATCCGTCTGCTGCCGTGTAGCGGCGGTCGGGGTTTAAGCCGCGGGTGAATGTCTTACCGCCTTTGGTAACGGACTCTGTGAGGCTGCCACGTAGGATGCCCAACCAGTTACGGTAGGCCAACACCTTGTCCTCCGCGTCAACGGCCGCGATGGAGTCTTCTAAATCAAGAATGGTTGAAAGCGCAGACTCCAACACCAAGTCAGCGACCCCTGCGGCATCTGATTGGCCAATGTCCGTGCCACGGTCAATACGAATATCCAAATGGTTGCCATTGTTCTTGAGCAAGATGCTGCTGGGCGCGCTGGCGTCACCTTGGTAGCCAACGAACTTCTCAGGCTGTGCCAAGCCCGTCGTTGCGCCACCTTGCAGCGTGACCACCAGTGCGCCGTTCGCCACGGCATAGCCGGTGCTGTCGACGTGTGAGCCGCTCGCCAAGGGCGCGGAGCCATCGAGCACCTGGCGCGCAAAGGCAATTACTTTGGCGCCACGCACGGCGTTGTAGCCGGGGCCTTTAGCGGCGCCATCGTCTTCAGAGATGGCGTCTGTGCCGTACAGTGCATCGTACAAAGATCCCCAGCGCGCGTTTGCCGCGTTGAGCGCGTAGCGGGCGTTCAAAATAGGGACGACCAACTGTGGACCCGCTTGGATGGCGAGTTCCTCATCGACGTTGCGTGTGGTGGCCTGCACCTTGCCACCGTCGGCTACCAAGTAACCAATACTTTCCAAGAACGCTTGGTAGGCGGGCATGTCTGCGATGGGACCAGGGTGTGCGCTGTGCCATTGGTCTAGCGTGACCTGAATGGCATCGCGCTTGGCGAGCAAGGCCGCATTTTTAGGTGCGAGGTCGTTGACCAGCTTTGAAAAGCCAGACCAAAATGTGTCGGCGTTGACGCCAATGGCTGGAATCAATTCGTTGTCGATAAATGCCTGTAGCTCGCTTGCAACTTGCAGGCCATCTTTGTTGATGCGTGTGGTTGTCATGTGGGGTCTCTCTTTTCAGTCAATGGTCAAAATCGGATGTGCTGCGAGGTGCGCACGGGCTAGGGCGCGGAAAACAAGGTCTTGACGTCGTTTAAGTTGTTAGCAATGTGGTGGGGTTGCGCGCCCAGGGTCTCAAATGGCAGGCCTTGGCGGTTGAGCCACAGGGTTTGGAAGCCGTACCACGTCGCGGCCAGCGCGTCCCAACCATTGCTACTTACAAACAAAATGTCACTGACTGGCAGGTTCAAGGCCTTTGGGCCCAAGGCATAGACCGCCGGGTGCGTTTTATAACAACCCACGCTGTCTGCACTTAAAACATGGTCGAGTAACTCGTCCAAGCCTGCACTGCGAATGGCCACACCGAGCATGCCCATGTCGCCGTTACTCAAAATACCGGTGGGTACGCCGTGCGCCTTCAGGGATTGTAGAACCGCCTTGTTTTCGGGGAAAGCAGACAAGGCGCGGTATTGGTTCATCAAGCGCTCTTCTTTCTCTGCATCCAAAGCCACCTTTACTTTTGCACAGGCGTAGCGCAACGCGTCGCGCGTCACGTCCCAGAAGGGCTTGTAAAACGGTGCGTCGGTCGCGCCGCCTGCCGTGGTTGATGTGTTGATTAAGCGCGTGTACTCAATCTGCTTGTCCCGCCAAATCACGCTGATGTTTTGCCCCTGACTGGGGAACAGTTGCTCTGCAAGCATGGACACACTGTATACATCGAACAAGGTGCCGTAGGCGTCAAAGAGTACGGCTTTAGGCATAGCCTGATTAGGGGTGGTATTTTCGAAAGTCATGCCTTACTCTATTACAAACCGCCAAAAGCATTAATCTCTAAAATTGTGAATAATTAGTGACCTATTTGTACATAATGCCGTCATGGATAAGTTGAAACAACTCGAGACATTTGTGTCCGTCACGCACCGAGGTAGTCTGACGGCTGCAGCGCTCAGCGAGGGGGTTGCACCGGCGGTTATTGGCCGGCGACTGGATGCGCTAGAAGCACGCTTGGGCGTCAAGCTCATGACACGCACGACGCGGCGCATCACGCTCACCCATGAGGGCAGTGCGTTCTTGGAGGATTGCCAGCGCTTGCTCAGTGACCTCGCCAATGCCGAAGCCAGTGTGAGTGCGGGCGGGGTGAAGGCCAGTGGGCATTTGCGTATTACCGCACCGGCGGGCTTTGGGCGTGTGTACGTAGCGCCCTTGGTCCCGAAGTTCCGGACGCAGCACGCCGACGTGAGTATTTCTTTGAGCCTCAGTGACCGCGTGGTGGACATTGCGGGTGAGGGCTTTGACTGCGCCGTTCGGGTCGGGGATATGCCGGACTCGTCTTTGGTCAGTGTGCGCTTGGCTGACAACCGACGTCTGTGTGTGGCAACGCCGGACTATTTAGCGCGTCACGGCGAGCCCGTTACCCCGCAAGACCTGTCCCGCTTTGACTGCCTGACCTTGTCCTCCGACGCCTCGCAAAGCCGGGGTTGGGCGTTTCAGATGCCCGCATCGGCGAGCAAACAAGCGGGTGAGCTGATCCACTTGAAGCCAGGCGGTCCCTTAGACTGCTCGGATGGACAGGTCTTGCACGACTGGTGCTTGGCAGGCGTGGGGGTTGCCTGGCGCAGTACGTGGGAGGTCGAATCGGATGTGGCGGCGGGCCGCTTGGTCGTGCTCTTGGCAGACTACGCGGCCCCACCCAATGGCATTTACGCGGTTTTCCCCCAACGCAAGCACCTGGCCTTGCGTGTGCGGCTGTGGATAGACTTCTTAAAACACCACTACGCGCAACCGGAGTTCTGGCAAGCGCCTTAGCCTTTAGCGGCGACGCTCGTTTAGGGGCTTACGCCAAGCCCGATAGCAGCACAGCGGCCGTGCCCCACATCATGAGGGCGACCGCGCCATCCAACCAGTGCCATAGGCGGGCTGACTGCATGCGGCGACCTAGCAATGAGACGGCGATGCCAAGGGCGCTAAACCAGAAGGCGGAACCAACGATGGCCCCTACCCCAAACACGATCGCACCCTCTGCACCGTAGGCGAGGGAGGCGGTGCCAATCACCACGGTCGTGTCGATCCAGGCGTGTGGGTTGAGCAGTGAGAAGCCCAGTGCCGTCATGACCGCGCGCTGTTTGGTAAACGCCGTTGCGGCTGCTCCCGCCGCAAACAAGGCACCCTCTCCCAACGCGGCTTGCTGCGCATGTGCGAGCAGGGGCGTCACAAACCGTCGCGCTGCTTGCCAGCCGTAGACCGTTAGAAAAAGAGCGCCTGCTCCGATCATGGCGCCCTCTAGTTTGTTGTTTAGGCCGCCGATATGCGACAGGCCCCAAACCCCGAATGCCACCAACACGATATCGGCGAAGGTGCAGGTCAGCACCGTCGTAAGCACCTGCTGGCGTAATAAACCCATGCGAATGACATGTACGTTTTGCGGCCCCAAGGCCATGATGGTGGCCAGACTCAGCGTGAAGCCTGCCAGCAAGGTGGTGAGTAGCTCGGGGCTAAACAGGTGGGCTAAGTTGGTCATGATCGGGCGGTATGGAGTGGCGCAAGGTCTGCGTGTAGGCGCCATGATGCGTCTAATTGGTTAAAAGTTAAAACAAATTTAAATTAACTAAAGTCGTTTTAAAATAACTCAATCATGAGTCCCCACCTCGACCCCAAGCAGCTGGACGCCTTGTTGGCGGTTGCCGAATACGGTAGCTTCTCTAAAGCCGCTGTTGCGCTGCGCCTGACCTTGTCGGCGGTCTCTTTGCGCGTCGCGGCACTCGAGTCAGCGTTGGGTCAGCGCTTATTGGTGCGTGGCAAGCGCATTGCCATTACGCCGGGGGGCCACCAGTTGTTGGCGCACGTTCGCAACGTGCGTACGCTAGAAGCGGATTTCTTGGCGGGCTTTCATGGGCAGTCGGTTCAGGGCCAGCGCCGACCCATGCAGACGCTGAGCGTTGCGGTGAACGCCGACTCACTTGCCACTTGGTTTTTAACCGGCGTGCGTGACACCTTAAAGCGGCATCGCTTGTTGTTAGACGTGCTGATTGACGACCAAGACTACACCTTAGAGGCGCTGAAGCAGGGCGAGGTCGTGGGATGCGTAACGTCTGCGCGTACCCCACTAGCCGGTTGTGTGACCGTGCCTTTGGGCGTGATGCGCTACCGCTGTGTCGCTAGCCCCGCGGTGATTGATCGATGGCGATTACCCTCGGGCCGGGTGTCGGTGCACCGCATGTTGGCGAGTCCGGCGGTGGTTTTTAACCGCAAGGATGGCTTGCAAGACCTGTTTTTAAACACCCACTTTGGCCTGACGCATGCCGCGTATCCTCGCCACTTTATTCCTGCCGTTGACGGGTTTGAGCGGGCCATTGAGGCGGGCTTGGGTTGGGGCATGGTGCCGGAACTCAGCCTTCAGACGCGAGGCGATACGCTGGAGGTGGCCGAAGTCTTTCCTGATTGTGTGGTGGACGTGCCCTTGGTATGGCACCACTGGCAACGTGCGTCGACCTCCACCGTCTGGCTAACCAAGGCGATACAACGTGAAGCCCAAGCGCAGTTGCAACCGCTATCGCCCCCGTCCTGATTGGCGGTGAGACCTAAATGGCGAACTTTTTGCACCTTGCGAGACGTTTTCTTAAATGACGTGCCGCGCCGCCCCTAAAATTAGCCCATGATCGCAATCAAAGAACAATTGTTAGCTGCCGTTCAACAGGCGCTGTCGGTGGTGGCACCTGAGTCCACGCTGGTGCCCGTACTGGAGGTTCCTAAAGTCGCGTCCCACGGCGACTTCGCGTTGACCGCAGCCATGCAACTGGCGAAGCCGCTCAAGAAAAATCCGCGCGACGTGGCGACGGCGATAGAAGCCGCCTTATTGGCGCAGCCTGCGTTCGCTGAGTGGGTCGACAGCACGGCGTTGGCCGGGCCGGGCTTCATTAATATTCGCCTCAAGCCATCGGCCAAACAGCAGGTGGTGCGCGAGGTGTTGGCTGGCGGGGCGCAGTTTGGTCATGCTGCATCGGGCGACACAGCCACGAACAAAAAACTGCTGGTTGAGTTCGTGTCCGCCAACCCAACGGGACCCTTACATGTGGGGCACGGGCGCCAAGCCGCCTTGGGAGACGCGATCTGCAATTTGTTTGCCTCGCAGGGCTGGCAGGTTTGGCGCGAGTTTTACTACAACGATGCGGGGGTGCAAATACAGACCCTCGCCAACTCGACCCAGGCGCGCGCACGCGGCATTCAACCTGGCGACGCGGGTTGGCCAGAGACCGCCTACAACGGCGATTACATTGCCGATATCGCCACGGATTTTTTGGCGAAAAAAACCGTGACAGCCGATGACCGCTCGTATACCGCGAGTGGTGATGTCGAAGACATCGACAGCATTCGCCAATTTGCAGTGGCCTATCTGCGCCACGAACAAGATCTCGACCTCCAGGCCTTCCACGTCTCGTTCGATCACTATTATCTTGAGTCAAGTTTGTACACCGACGGCCGTGTGGATGCGGCGGTGGCGAAGCTGGAAGAAGCGGGTAAGACGTTTGAAGCAGATGGTGCCTTGTGGTTGCGTAGCACCGACTACGGGGATGACAAAGACCGGGTGATGCGCAAAACCGATGGGGCCTACACCTACTTCGTACCCGATGTGGCCTATCACATCGCGAAGTGGGAGCGGGGTTACCAGAAGGTCATCAACATTCAGGGCATGGACCACCATGGCACCATCGCCCGCGTGCGTGCGGGTTTGCAGGCCGCCAATGTGGGCATTCCCGTGGGCTATCCGGACTATGTGCTGCACACCATGGTGCGTGTGATGCGGGGTGGAGAAGAGGTCAAAATTTCTAAGCGGGCCGGTAGCTACGTGACGTTGCGCGACTTAATTGCATGGACCAGTAAAGACGCGGTGCGTTTCTTCTTGTTGAGTCGCAAGCCCGATACGGAATATGTATTTGACGTTGATTTGGCGATTGCCAAAAACAACGACAACCCCGTGTATTACGTGCAGTATGCCCATGCGCGTATTTGTTCTGTACTCGCTGCCTGGGGCGGTGATCGCTCGGTTTTGGCCGCTGCCGACTTGTCTGTTTTAGACGGTGTACAGGCGCAAGCGTTGCTGATGCAGTTGGCCAAGTATCCCGACATGTTGCGCGACGCGGCGACAGGCATGGCGCCGCACGATGTGGCGTTTTATCTACGCGATCTCGCAGCAAGCTACCATAGCTACTACGACGCCGAGCGTATTTTGGTTGAGGACGAACGGGTGAAGACCGCTCGCTTGGCTTTGGTGGCCGCGAGCGCGCAGGTCCTGCGCAACGGCTTATCAATTTTGGGTGTTGATGCGCCAGAACGCATGTAAGCTCAACCCTTAAATGGTTAGATCCTTTTGAAAGCACACGGCATGCACAAACAATTTGGCGGCACTTTTTTCGGATTGGTGTTGGGCGTCTTGCTTGGGTTGGCTGGCGCACTCGCGGTAGCTGTCTATGTAACCAAGGTGCCGATACCCTTTGTCGATCGCGGGATTGCGGGCGATCCAGCGACCGAAGAGGCGGAAAAAAGCCGCAACAAAGACTGGGATCCAAATGCCAGTTTGGGCAAAGTCGAGGCACCCAAGGCGTTGGACCTGGTGAAGCTGCCCGAAGGCCTGGACGCAATGCCTTTCGCGCCCGTAGCCAATACGGGCGGCGCCTCTGGGACCGACATCCCCGCGCCAGCGGTCATTGCGGATCCACTGGGCAACTTGGCACGTGCCAAATTGGCGGAGGACGGTGCCGAGGGGGAGGGTGCGCGCTCAGACGTGTCTGCGGTCGCGGCGCTTCAGGTGCCACCCGCGCAACCGGCCCGCGATAAACCCACGGGCCCGCCCGTCTTTTTTGTGCAAGCCGGGGCGTTTACAGATATGAACGAGGCCGAGTCGCAGCGCGCCAAATTGGCGATCATGGGCGTTGACGTCCGCGTCACAGGCACCGAGAAAGACGGCATCACCTATTACCGCGTGCGCTCAGGCCCCTACCGCGACCGCACATCTGCGTTGGCTGTGAGCAAGCGCTTAACCGCGATGGACATCACCAACGGGCTGGTCGCTAGTCGGCCCTAGGCAACAGGCGGCGGAACTTATGCGGGATCACGGCCTCGTATTAACCAAGCGCTCTTTTTTCCCCAATCTTTTTCGCTTTCTCTTTACCAGCCATCGGCGATGGGCAACAGCACTTAGCAACCAGCCAACTGTTCGTTGTCCCTGCCGTGTTATTCAAAACCAAATTAGCGTGTGAGGAACCCCCTATGCAACCGATGATTAACCGCCGTCACTTCACCATTGCGACCACCTTGGGTGCGACGTCCCTAGGTGCGCTCAGCCTCCTGCCACTGTCGGCTCAGGCGGCAACTTCCTTTAAAGAGGGCACGCATTACATGCGCTTGAGTAAGCCAGTTGCCATTGACGCTGCGACCGGTCAGGTTGAGGTGCTGGAGTTCTTCGCCTACACCTGCATCCATTGCTATCGTTTTGAGTCCGACTTTGACCGCTGGGCCAAGGCACAGCCCAAGCAGGTCGTGGTCAAGCGGGTACCGGTCGCTTTTAATCCAGCCATGGAACCGTTGCAGCGTTTGTATTACGCGTTGGAAACCATGGGTGAGGTCGAGCGCCTGCATACCAAGGTGTTTGCCGCCTTCCATAAGGACCGGTTGCGTCTGCTGGATGACGCCAGTATCACGGCGTGGGTGGCCAAGCAAGGTGTTGACATGACGGCCTTCAACGCCGCGTTTAAAGGCTTCTCCGCTGGCGGTCGCGCGCGGCGTGCGTCGCAGTTGGCCGATGCGTATGGCTTGGAGGGTACGCCTGCCTTGGGCATCAATGGTCAGTTCTATATCCCTGGCCAAGGCCCCAAAACCCTAGAAATTGCCGATGACCTGTTGGCCTCTATTCGCACCTAAGAGCCCCGCCTAGCCTCAGGGGGAGGGGCTGGCCATGTTGCACGGCGGACGACGTGCTTTTTTCGGAGCAGGCCGTTGCAACGCTTCCGCCGTAGCGGCTACAATGACAAGCAATATTTATGCCGCTACTGACCATGCCCTTTTTGTCCAGATGCCTGATGAGTGTGGCGCTAGCCAGCGCCACCTTGTTTAGCAACGCCGTTTTTGCAAAGGCGTCCGACCGCGATCAACCGTTGTACGCGGAGGCAGATAAGCTCACAACCGATGACCGCACGCGCGTGAGCGTGTTTGTTGGCAATGTGATCATCACCAAGGGCACCATAGAAATTAAAGCGGACCGTTTTGAAGTCCACGAAGATGCCGAGGGCAATCAAATTGGTATCGCCACGGTCACAGGCGACCGCCGAGCGACCTTCTCTCAGGAACGGGACGTCGTGGGTGAGACGGTGAATGGCGAGGCCACGCGCATCGATTACAACAGCGCCACACAATTACTTGAATTGACTGGCCGCGCCGAAATGCGCCGTTTACGCAATGGCCAGATCGCCGATGAAACGATGGGCCATAAGATCCGCTATTTTGGTGACGATGGTAAGTTTTTTGTGGTGGGTCAAGACGACAAGAAAACCGGTCGTACGGGTCGTGTGACTGCCGTCATTGCGCCGCGCGCAGCGACGGCAGCGCCGAATGCGGGCACCGCAGGTACAGCAGCCAACCCGCCCCCTCCTCCAGCCGCTGCGGAGAAGTAAGCGTGAACAACCCCGTGCCGCCGACTGAAAAAAAGAAGTTACTGGCAACGGGTCTTCGCAAAGCCTATGGCGGGCGCCAAGTCGTGAAAGACGTCACCCTTTCTGTGGAAGAAGGTCAAGTGGTCGGATTGCTTGGCCCAAACGGCGCGGGCAAAACGACTTCCTTTTACATGATTGTTGGGCTGGTGCGTGCCGACGGTGGCACCATCACCTTGGACGGCGAGACCATACACAAGCTGCCGATGCACAAGCGCGCTGAGCGTGGCTTGGGTTATCTGCCGCAGGAAGCGTCCATTTTCAGGCGGCTAAACGTTGAAGACAACGTCCGTGCTGTGCTGGAGTTGCAGCGAGACGCCGATGGCAAGCCATTCAGCAAGGAGCGTATGGATGCGCGGCTCAACAGCTTGCTCAAGGAGCTACGGGTTGACCACCTCAAGGCATCGTCCGCCACGGCGCTATCTGGTGGCGAGCGCCGGCGTGTTGAAATCGCGCGTGCGCTGGCGACAGATCCCCGTTTCATTCTGTTGGATGAGCCTTTCGCTGGCGTCGATCCGATTGCTGTGATCGAGATTCAGCGAATCATTCAGTTTTTAAAGGCGCGCGGTATTGGGGTGCTCATCACGGACCACAACGTACGCGAGACCTTGGGTATTTGCGACCATGCCTTCATCATCAGCGATGGTGCGGTGCTTGCCGAGGGCTCGCCTGACGTCATTATTCAAAATGCTGACGTTCGCCGGGTGTATCTGGGCGAAAACTTCAGAATGTAAGGCGCATGAAGCAAGGACTATCTCTTAGAGTTTCGCAGCACCTTACGCTGACGCCAGCGCTTCAGCAGTCTATTCGGCTATTACAGTTGTCGACGCTTGAGTTGTCGGCAGAGGTCGAGCAAATGCTCGATGAAAACCCTTTTCTTGAGCGTGCGGATGAGACCGCCGAGCGCGAGGCTTTTGGCGTGGAGCAAGCCGATGCGCAGGTTAGTGCCGGCGACACCGTTGCGGAGCAGGCGGATGCCTTGGATGCGCCGACGACAGGCGATAACTCGGCCGAGCCGGTCGTCGGCCAAGAGGCTGTTGGCTCACCCCTAGACAGCAGCGCCCCGTCTGATGCGGGCGATGCGCCCGCTGATGCGGCGGACGGCTCGCCAGACGCCGACTGGGACGGCGATGGCACGGTCGAAATCGCCCCTAACGACTCAGAGTGGGGTAGCGATGCACCGCCGAGTAAGCCGTCGTCCGGCTCGGGTGACGGTGAGACCTCCGCGCAAGATTTAGCCAGTGCCCATGTCAGCTTAACCGACCATCTCCACCAGCAAGCGCTCACCCTGCGCTTGAGCGAGGTGGAAAAAGCGGCCTTAGAAATGCTGATTGAGTCCTTAGATGAGGACGGTTACTTGGCGGACAGTTTGGCTGATTTGGCACGTGGCTTGGCCGGTGATGACTGGGTCGCCTACGATGACTTGATGGTCGTATTCCAAGATGCCTTGGAGCATCTTCAAGCGATGGAGCCGGTGGGCGTTGGTGCGGCAGACCTGAGTGAGTGTTTGACCCTGCAAATTGGTGAAATGCGCAACACGCCCGTCGCCCAAGCTGCGTTGAAAATTTGCGCCCAACCGCTGGAGTTGCTAGCCAAACGCGACGTCAAACGCCTGTCTCAACAGGTGGAGGTTGACGAGGCATTGGTGCGCGAAGCCATTGGCTTGATCCAAGGGTTGGAGCCGAAGCCCGGACGGCGCTTTATTGAAACCGACCGCAATGTGGTCATCCCCGACGTCATCGTGACCAAAGCGAGTCAAGGGTTCAAAGTGGCGCTCAACCCGGCCGTGATGCCGCGTTTGCACGTTCATGAGCTCTATGCGGGTGCTATCAAGGGAGCTAAAGGTGATAGCGGTGCTGGCCTGCAACAGCGCTTGCAAGAGGCGCGTTGGTTTATAAAAAATATCCAGCAGCGCTTCGACACCATCTTGCGTGTATCGAGCGCCATTGTGGATCGCCAAAGCCAGTTTTTTAGCCACGGTGAGTTGGCGATGAAGCCCATGGTGCTTCGGGAAATTGCGGAAGAGCTTGGCTTACACGAGTCCACGATCAGTCGCGTCACAACGGCCAAATACATGGCGACGCCACACGGTACCTTCGAGCTCAAATACTTCTTTGGCTCTGGCTTGGGTACGGAATCCGGGAGCAACGCATCGAGCACGGCGGTGCGCGCGCTCATTAAACAGTTCATCACGGCAGAGGCCCCTAAGAAGCCACTGTCGGACAACCAACTCTCTGAGTTGCTACGAGAAAACGGTATCGAATGCGCCCGCCGTACTGTCGCCAAATACCGTGAAGCGATGCGTATTGCGCCTGCTAACTTGAGAAAATCCCTTTGAATCTTTATCAGTTATTTTTGCCTTGTCCCGCCGGTGTCGAGCCGTATTTGGCAACCGAGGTTGCGCGGATTTTGGGCGAAGTGCCCGAGGCTGTCGGCACCGTTCGCGGTGGCGTGCGTGTGGAGGCGTCGTGGCGAGAGATGATGCTGCTCAACTTGCACGTGCGCTTGGCACAGCGTGTGTTGGTGCAGTTAGCTGATGTGCCCTACAAGACTGAGGATGACGTCTACGCCGCCGCCAATGAGGTGGTGTGGGAGTCATGGTTTACGCCCAAGCAACGTTTTCGCGTTGACATCACCGCCCAACACTGTCCTTTGCAAAGCTTGAACTTTGCGGCACTGCGTGTGAAAGATGGCTTGGTCGATCGTCTGCGCCAGCACTTCGGAACACGCCCTGATGTGGATACCCACCAGCCCCATGTGCGTGTCCACGCCCACCTAGACGCGAGCCACATCACGCTGTACATGGACACCAGCGGTGAGCCGCTGTTTAAGCGTGGTTGGCGGGAAGACAAGGGCGACGCCCCGCTCAAAGAAACGCTGGCTGCCGCCATGATTGCCGCGACCGAGTGGGACGCTGCCGAGACACCCTTGTATGACCCGTGTTGCGGCAGCGGTACGATCGCCATTGAGGCCGCGCAGATTGCTTGTGGCATTCCAGCGGGTTTGCTACGCCGCTTTGCCTTTGTCAACCTGCTGCCCCACGAGGCTCCTGCGTGGCAGAGTGTGCTGGGCGAGGCCCAGGCCAGCGTTGCCGAACAGGCATTAACGCGCCAAGAGGTCCGGGTTTATGGCAGCGATGTGTCCTTTCGTATGGTCGACTTTGCCACGCGCAATGCCGAGCGGGCGGGGGTCAGCCATGCGTTGGAGTTGCGCGGTGGCGACGCCTTACAGCGTAGCGCCCCAACCGATAGGCCGGGCATTTTGTTGCTCAACCCGCCGTATGGCGAGCGCATCGCCGCCGCCGGCGTTGCCGGTCACCGAGCACAAGACGGTGCAGCGAATCGCGGTGTGCGCGATCGCGAGCGCGACCGTGACCGTGTGTGGCGCGAAGCCGCCGATGTCGACGGCGAAGCCGATAGTGGTGAGGGCGACGCCTTCTTTGACCGCTTGGGAACGCATTGGAAGCACCACTTTGCAGGGTGGCGCGCATGGCTGCTAACCCCGGACATGAAGTTGCCGGGTAAGCTGCGGATGAAGGCGGCACGGCGTGTGCCGATGTGGAACGGACCGATCGAGTGCCGACTGTTCCGGTTTGATCTGACGGCCTTGGGTCAACGCCACGGTACTGCCGCAGAGTGATTGCTGAGAAGGTCGTTATCGACACCAATACGGCGTTGGACTTTTTGGTTTTTGAAGATCCGGGCGTACAGGCCCTTTACGAGGCGGTAACCCGTGGTGCCACGCAATGGTTGGTCTGCCCACCCATGCGCGTGGAGTTGGCGCGTGTGCTCGATTACCCGCTGGTGGCCAAGCGGCGTGAGGCCCGAACACGGTCGGTGTCTGATGTGATGCAACGCTTTGATACGCTCACCACATCGGTCGCGGTCGCCCCCAAAGCCGTCTTCACCTGTAAAGACCCAGATGACCAAGTTTTTATTGACTTAGCCGTTGCCCACGCCGCCGCTCTTTACAGCAAAGACCACGCGGTCTTAGCCCTGAAGGGGCGGCTCGCACGCTTAGGTATTGCGGTGATTAAACCCGCGCCCCGCTAGCTTTGCAGCGCAAAGGTCTCTGGTTGTGCACGTTCCCAAAAGTTCAGGAAGACCGGCGGTAAATCCGCAAGGTTGGCCTTGTACGCTTTGTTGCTGATGAGCGCGCCGCTGGGCACAGACGGTAGCAGGGACGACAGCGGTGCGATTTGGCTGGCGTTGATGCGCCTCAGGACATGATCGGCTGAAATCTGTGCCGGGTCTTCTAAGCCGGCAGCCCCCACAAGATCAGCCAGTGAGCGCATGGTCTCTCGGTGGAAACTGGCGACCCGTTGGGCCTTGCTAGGCACTACCAAGGCTTGCTGACGAATGGGGTCTTGCGTGGTCACGCCAGTGGGGCAATGGCCCGTGTGGCATGCCTGGGCTTGAATGCACCCGAGGGAGAACATGAAGCCACGTGCGCTGTTACACCAATCGGCACCCATGGCGATCACGCGGGCCATATCGAATGCGCTCACAATTTTTCCGCTCGCACCGAGTCGAATATGCTCTCGTAAATTTAGCCCGACCAGGGTGTTGTGTACCAATCGCAACCCGTCTTGCAGCGGCATACCGACGTGGTCAGAAAACTCCAGCGGTGCCGCACCGGTGCCGCCTTCTGATCCATCCACTACGATAAAGTCGGGATAAATACCCGTGGTTTGCATGGCCTTGGCGAGTGCAAACCATTCCCACGCATGGCCAACACAGAGCTTGAAACCGACGGGTTTGCCATCGCTCAACTCACGCAGTTGTGCGATGAATGTCAGTAACTCTATGGGCGTGGAAAACGCGCTGTGGCTAGCGGGTGAGATGCAATCGACCCCAACCGGTACGCCCCGCGCGAGCGCGATCTCTGGGCTGACCTTCTCCCCGGGTAGCATGCCACCATGGCCTGGTTTGGCGCCTTGGCTCAGCTTCACTTCGATCATCTTGACCTGCGGGTTCTGTGCGTTTTCCTGAAAGCGCTCCGCGTTGAAATTGCCCGCATCATCGCGGCAGCCGAAGTAGCCGGAGCCAATTTCCCAAATGAGATCGCCGCCGTGTTTTTTGTGGTGTATCGATATGGACCCTTCGCCGGTGTCGTGTGCAAAGCCCCCAATCGCCGCACCTTGGTTCAGTGCTTGAATGGCGTTCGCACTCAGCGCGCCAAAGCTCATGGCCGAGATATTGAAGAGACTCAGTGCATAGGGTTGTTTGCACGCGGCGCTGCCGACGTTGACCCGAAAGTCTGATGACGCCAGATGTTTGGGCACCATGGCGTGGTGCAGCCACTCGTAGCCCGGTCCATTCACGTTGAACTGGGTACCAAATGGCCGCTTGTCAGGCTCGCCTTTGGCGCGCGCGTAAACCAGCGAGCGTTGCGCGCGTGAGAAGGGGGTTGCCTCCGTGTCGCTTTCTAAGAAGTACTGGCGTAACTCTGGGCGTATGGCCTCGAGCATGTAGCGGACGCGGCCAATAAGCGGGTAGTTGCGCAGGACCGCGTGTGCGTTTTGACGCATGTCATGAATACCGAGGGCCAACGCACTGCCAAAGAAAAGGAAGGCCCATCCACCGACCCCTGCGATCAACCAAGCGGCCAAGAAAACAATGCTTAGGAAGGCGCATAGCAAGACCACGCTGTAGCGAACAGGGTAGTAACGGTTTAAACGGTCGAGCATGTGGTGATCTCCTGAAGCACGGCTGAGGCGAAGGCCCTCTGTGCCATGCACAATACACGGTAAAGTGTCATTCTCCAACCGGGTGCGTTGTGCAAGCCATTGCCGTGCGGCGTATTCATGGCACACACCGCTTCCTTCTGACCCTTGTCTACCACCTACCTACCCCCTATTCGGAGCCTACTTTGAGCGAAACAAAACAGCCACCTGACCCAATAGACTCTGACGCGCTGACTTCGGAGGAGTTCGATGTGTTCGATCAGGTGTTGGACGACATGCGCACGCGTGATGACGAGGTGCCGCAATGGGAGTTCTGCGAGGGCTTTATGACCGCGGTCTTATGTACCCGTCGTACCCTTGCGCTTGATGAGGTGTTAGAGGTCCTGCTGAGCAGCGGGGATGATGCGGCCACCATCGCCTTCCGTGATGCCGCCCAACGCAGCGCCTTTGAGACGCTATGGAACAAGCGTGCAACGGAATTGCGCTCACAGCTGATGACTTCTGTGCAGGCGTTGGACGAGGAGGGTGCGTTGTCGCCTGAGGTGATGGATGTGCGCGGCGCCATTGCCAGCCTGCCCGAGGCGGAGCGTGCCGCCATCCCCGCGAGTGACATCCCGTCGTTCGGCCAAGTGTGGGCGCTGGGTTTTATGTTCGCAGTGGAGGCGTGGCCAGATGACTGGGAGTTGCCGCGTGACAAAGAGGCTGCCAACTTCATTGATGAGGCGTTAGAGCGCATTGTGGCGTTGACAGAAGACGACACGGATGAACCCGTCATCTCCATGCTCGACGACGAAGGTGAACCAAGCGTGAGCCAAGAGCGCGCCAATGCCTATGGTGAGGCGCTGTGGGCGGTGTACGACTTGTTTCAGGCGTGGCAGGCGCTTGGGCCTAAGGTGGCGCCCGTTCGCAGTGGCGTAACGGTCGGTCGCAATGACCCCTGCCATTGCGGCAGTGGCAAGAAGTTTAAAAAGTGCCACGGCGCGTAAGCCGCTGCAGCCAACAGGCTATGGGCGCGGCCCCTTGCCTAGCCCTTAGCTAGTCCTTGCCGCGCATGAAGGCGCGTAAGGCATCGGCGCAGGCTTGCGGTTGCTCCTCTGGCAAGAAGTGGCCGCACGCCAAGGCCGCACCCTCGACCGTGCCGGCGCATTGCGCTTGCCACAAGGTCATGGGGTCAAAGAGCCGTTGCACGATGCCGTTGGCACCCCATAACACGAGGGTGTCGCAACGTATTTTCTCCCCTTTGGCCCGGCTTTCACGGTCGTGGTCTAAGTCCACTCCCGCGCTGGCCCGGTAGTCTTCGCACATATTGGCAATAACGGTCGGCGTGAACGCCTCTTCGTAAACGGCCAAGGCCTCGGGCTCTATGTGGCTGATGCCGCCGGTACCCCAACCGCCTAGCTTGGCGTGCAAGTACGGGATGGGGTTGCCTCCGATCATTTGCTCAGGAACGGGCGCGGGTTGTATCAAGTGAAACCAATGGTAGTAGGCGCGTGCAAACGCCATGTCGGTCGCGGCGTACATGTCGAGCGTGGGTGCAATGTCCATGACACACAAGGCAGTGACCCGTGACGGGTGATCAAGGGCTAAGCGGTGCGCCACTCGGCCGCCGCGGTCGTGGCCGCAGAGATAAAACCGATCAACCCCTAGGGCGTCAGCCAGCTGAACCACGGCCTTAGCCATCACGCGTTTGCTCATCTGCTGGTGGTCGTCGCTGGGCGGCGGTGCCGTGCTGCGGCCGTAGCCGCGCAGGTCGGGGATGATGAGGTGGAAATCATCGCGCAGCGCCTGTGCAACGGGGTGCCACATGACATGGGATTGCGGAAACCCGTGCAATAACACCAAGGCGGGTTTGTTGCCTTGGGGTGTTGCGGACGTGCACACATGTACTTGCTGGCCGTCGATGGCCAGTGTCTTCGTCTCAAAACCGTTAAACCAGCTCATGATGCACCCTCCTGTCTGTTGTCTAAGTGTTGCCGCAATTGCCCAATGGCGTAAGCAACGGCTTGGGTCCGCACAGCCGCCCGGTCTCCGCTAAAGTCGCGCCGCTCTGTCCAGACTTCTGCGCCGACAGACCACGCAAACCAAACCAGGCCAACGGGCTTCTCAGGCGAGCCGCCAGTGGGGCCTGCAATGCCTGTGGTGGCGATGGCGATGTGTGTATGGGCGTGGCGCTGGGCGCCTATCGCCATGGCCCGGGCAACGGGCTCGCTGACGGCGCCGAACTGGTCGATAAGTGCTGCGTCAACACCGATTTGGGCGGACTTGGCTGCGTTGGAGTACGTGACCCAGCCACGGTCAAACCAGGCACTTGAACCGGATACATCGGTGCAGGCCGCCGCGATACCGCCACCGGTACAACTTTCAGCCGTGGCGAGTAACCAGCCGCGTGCGACCAGATGGTTAGCGATGGCGCTTAGGTCAGCAGACCAGTCGAGTGGGAAAGCGGGTGAGGAAGCCGGTGGGGTGGTCATGACGGGTCCGAGGTTAGCGCGGCCAGAGGGTGGGCAACCAATGCAAGCCTAGCGCCCAGACAAACAAGGTTAGACCAGCGGCGATGAGGTCATCGAACATGACGCCAAATCCACCGACCCACCCAAAACCTTTAAAGCGCTGGTCTGCCCACTTGGTCGGACCGAACTTCACCGCATCAAAAAATCGGAACAAGCCAAACGCGAGCAATTGGGCCAGTAGGCCAGCGGGCATGATCAGCCACAACACCAGCCAGAACGCGATGACCTCATCCCACACCATGTGACCGGAGTCGGCGATGCCCATGTCTTTCGCGCATTGCTTACAGGCCCAACAGCCCAAGAAAAATCCACCCGTAATCAGCCACAGCCAGTGGGTTGAGGACAGCAAAGGGCTCAGGGCCAAAAAGGCAACCCACGCCCACAACGTACCGACCGTGCCGGGTGCAAACCGCGTCAAACCGGAGCCAAATCCCAAAGCCAGCAAGCGTGCAGGATGACCAAACATAAATCGCCATGTGGGACGCACGGCGGAGGTGTCTGTCGGCGACGGCGTTGCGTTGTTTGTAGGGTCTGAAGCCGTGGGCATAAAGTGATCATAGCCTCGGTAGGCGTTGGGCAAAACCGCACCGGCATGGTCTCGCAGCACCAACTCGGTCGTTTCGGTGGTCTGCCCGATGCGCGTGAGGGGCAGCCCCAGGGCCAACGACAGATCGGCCATTGCGGCGCGTTGCGTGGGGGGTGCCGTAAACAGCAATTCGTAGTCATCACCACCGGCAAACGCGATGCGTCGCCGCGTGTCCGGTGCCATAAGGGCCAACACCTCGCTACACGGGAGGCTATCCAGGTCAATCTGCGCGCCACAACCACTTGCACGTAACAAGTGCACCAAGTCGCCTGCCAAGCCATCGCTCACGTCCATTGCCGCGCTGGCGAGTCGGCGCAAAGCCAGCCCCAGTTCGATACGAGGGGTTGGCGTCTCCATGCGGGCAATCACCGCGTCGATTTGCTTGCGTGATAAGAGGCTACGCACCATGGTGTCATCGGGGTGGTTCGCCGTCCATTGCAACGCCAACGCGGCGTCACCTAGCGTACCGCTGACGTAGATGTCCTCTCCAGGCTTGGCGCCGTCGCGGCGAAGGGCGTGTTCTGGCGCAACCTCCCCCATCACGGTAATCGCAATGGTTAAGGGGCCGCGCGTGATATCGCCGCCGATGAGGGCGCACTGATGGACATTTGCCAATTGCATCAAGCCCTGGGAGAAGGCGGCCAACCACGCATCGTCGGTTTGCGGGAGGGCGAGGGCGAGCGTAAAGCTCTTGGGCTCTGCCCCCATCGCCGCCAGATCGCTTAAGTTTACGGCTAAGGCCTTGTGCCCGAGCTTGGCCGGTGAGACGTCTTCAAAGAAGTGGCGTCCGGCAACCAACATGTCGCTGGACACGGCCAGCAAGTCGCCGGGGCGCACCTGCGTGAGCGCGCAGTCGTCACCCGGGCCCAGTGCAACATGCGACGCACGCGTTGGGCCACTGCCCAACGTGTTGGGCGTGATGAAGTGGCGTCGAATGAGGTCGAACTCGCTCATAGCCCTGCAGTTTAAGGGACGCGCGGCGGCTCGCCAGTCTCTTCCGTCTTTGTTGTTTCTGTTGCAGGCTCGCCCGGGTGCGCGTGCGCTACGGGGGGCGATGACGTGCCTACGGCAGGGGCATCCCCCGACCAGCGAAGGGCTCGGGCGACGATGGGAGGGCCCATCGTTTCAAAAATTGCCACGGCGGCAAAGATGACCGAGGCTACGGTGGCTCCCGCGTAAGGGAATTGCGCGGTGGTGGTGTTGGCTAATCCAATCGCCATGCCCGCCATGGGTAAGAGGTTGAGACCCGCGTTTAAATTGGTCTTGCGTGGCCAGTGCATCAAGGTGCCCGTGGCGGCGACACCGACCCACTTTGCCGCGCTACGGGCCAGCACAAAAATCAGTGCCGCTGGCGCGAAGGCGAGCATTTCCTTTAAGTGCAAGTTGGCGCCGGCGTAAACAAAGAGTGCAATAAAGAACAACTCAAATGCGGGGCCAAACTCCATATCTGCCAGCAAGTCCTCGCGCTCGAGCGAGGCCACAACAGCGCCTAAAACCAAGGGCGCAAACAACACGGATAGGTCAAAGGTGATGGCCAATCCCAAGGTCATGCTGACTGCCCCCACGACCAAGGCCAAGCTGTACTGCGCCGCGCGTTTGGTGGTGCGAGCGACCCGGTGCAGGGCATAGCCCATGACGCAACCTAAAAAAGTGGAGCCCAATAATTGATAGGCTGGTCCGCCGATCATGGTCTGCAACGGTGCGTTGGATTCGAAGTACAGCAGTGGTAGCAGTCCGGCGAAGACCAAAAAAGCAAACATGTTGTTGAGTGCAACCAACGCTTCGGAGCGGTCGGTGGTTAAGCCTTTAGCGCCTAGCTCGTGGGCCACGTGCAGCAAGACAGCGGGTGACGATGAAATGGCGATGGCCGCAATGACCGCGCTGGGCAATTTTGGAATGCCAAAGAGGCTGAGTGCGAAATAGACGGCTGCAAACGTCAATGTGCTCTCAACCAAGGACACGATCAGCAGGGCCTTGTCCTTGAGCATGCTGCGCACGTCGATACTCAAGCCCAAGCGGTACAAAATGAGAGCAAGCGCGATATCGATGACGATTTTGGCGCGTTCTAAGGTTTCGTATCCAAACAGATGTAGGCCGTTTGGCCCTGTGATAATCCCGACCAGCATGAAGCCCGTGATACTGGGAATCCATTCAATACGGTGCGCCAAATAGCCGCCCAGCGCGCCACAAAAAAGCAGCAAGCCAAAGAAAAACAAGGTGCTAACTTGCAGTGGTAGAGCGGGTAAAAAGTCCATGAGATAGCTTAATTAGTAGCGTAAGGGGCGGCATCACACTGAGGGTGACGGGTGCTTGTAGCAGGCAGGCGCACGCCATGACGGCGCGCAATAGGCGCTTGATTAGGGTTACACGGTGGGTGTAGGTATCAGTATCAGTATGGGTGTGGACGCGATAGACGCGGGCGATGTCACCGCGTCAGTGCAACAGGCCGGGGGTCGATCCGGCGGCTTGCAACACAAAGGGAGGCACGGTGGTCTCGAAGCGTGTGCCGTCGACCGCAACGAAAAAGAAATGGCCACTCATCATGCCGGCATTGGTGCGCAGTTGCGCCCCGCTGGTGTACTCAAACACCTGCCCGGGCTGTAGCAACGGTTGCTTGCCAACGACACCCAAGCCGTCCACCATCTCCACTTGCCCGCTGGCGTCCTCGATCTCCCAGTGCCTGGAGATGAGTTGCACGGCCACATCACCCTCGTTGGCCACCGTGATGGTGTAGGCAAAGGTGTACAGCGACTGCGCCGGTTGTGACTGCTCGTCTATGTACCGTGGCGCCGCCTGAATGCGGACGGAATAATTTGCTGACATGCTTGCTATGGTATCGCCGAACCACGCCATTCGTAACACTGCGACAATATGGGCTGCAAAAAAACTTTCGCCTAAACATGACGACCTCAACCTACCGTATTGCCCCGTCTATTTTGTCCGCTGACTTTGCCAAACTGGGACAAGAAGTCAGCGATGTGATTGCCGCTGGTGCCGACTGGATTCACTTTGATGTGATGGACAACCACTACGTCCCCAATCTGACCTTCGGCCCCATGGTATGCCAGGCACTCAAGCCCCACGCGAAAACAGCGCAAGGGGTTGCGGTACCCATCGATGTGCACCTCATGGTGAGCCCGGTCGATAGCTTGGCTGCAGCGTTTGCCCAAGCGGGAGCGGATTTGGTGAGCTTTCACCCCGATGCCTCCAGCCACGTGCATCGCAGTGTCCAGGCGCTGAAATCTCACGGCGTTCAGGTGGGGCTAACGTTTAACCCCGCCGAGCCGCTCGATGTGTTGGACTGGTTGATTGACGACATTGACCTGGTGCTGATCATGAGCGTTAACCCGGGCTTTGGTGGTCAGAGTTTTATTGATTCCGCCTTGCGCAAGATTGCAGACGTACGCCAACGCATAGACGCGTGTGGAAAAGACATCCGTTTGGAAGTCGACGGCGGCATCAAGACCGAGAACATTGCCCGTGTTGCGGCCGCTGGCGCCGACACGTTCGTGGCGGGTAGCGCTATTTTTAGTCAACCCGACTACGCTGGCGTCATTCGTGACATGCGCCAGGCGCTTGCCAAATGAGTACGCCCAATATGCCCGACGCATCCGTCCCGGGCGGACGCTACAGTGCCATCTTGTTAGACCTAGACGGCACCATGGTCGACACGATCGGAGATTTCGTTCAGGCCATGAACCGGACGTTTGAGGAGCTGGGGCAGCCGACGGTTGCGGCGGACCTCGTGGCCACATGGGTGGGTCGCGGTGGACCGCATCTAATTAATGAAGCGCGCTTGCACGCCGGCCTAGCGGCGGACCAAGGTGATGTGATGCGCGAGGGGTTTTTCCGTCATTACGGATTAATCAACGGACAGTACAGTGCCACCTTCCCCGGTGTTGAGGCCGGCTTGACGCGTTGGCAAGCCGCTGGGGTTGGTCTCGCCTGTGTGACCAATAAGCCAGAGGCGCATGCCAGAGAGCTGCTTGCTTTGAAGGGCTTGGACCGATTTTTCGGTGACCGTGTCTGGGGTGGCGACACCTTGGCGGAGCGCAAACCGCATGCCCTGCCACTGCTGACGGCCTGTGCGGCCTTGGGCGTCCCCGCCTCTAAGGCCTTGATGGTCGGCGACAGCCACACAGATGCGCATGCCGCCCAGGCCGCGGGTATGGACGCTGCGTTGCTGTCTTGGGGTTACAACCACGGCAAACCGATTGAGGCATTGCCCGCGGTGCTGCATGCTGATGCCTTTGAAACCTTGGTTGATTTTTGGGCGTCGACACCATGACGCCTCTCCGTGGTGTAGGGCGCATCTCACGACCAATATCACGGTCAATGCGCCTAGCCCTTGCGCTACACTAACCCTATGTTTTTTCACCGATCCATCACCTCAGGTTGCAACGACCGGGGAGCCTGGCCTTGGCGTAGCCACGTGCGGCGCGGCTAAACGCTGCGCAATGTCTGTGGGTGCGTGGACTTGAGTCAAGGCTTTAGCGACGTACCCAATTCGTGATTGGTACGCGGGGAGCAATAACTCCCGCACAGCGCCCGCGCTGGACGTGCCAGGTTTTAGGTGCTTACACATGTTGACGCAAAAAGAATTCAATGCCTTGGCTGCCCAAGGTTACAACCGCATCCCCTTGATCGCGCAGGCGTTTGCCGATCTGGAGACCCCGCTCTCGCTGTACCTCAAGCTGGCCCATGTGCAAGACGGTGGCAAACACAGCTTTTTGCTGGAGTCGGTGGTGGGCGGTGAGCGTTTTGGTCGCTATAGCTTCATCGGATTGCCCGCTCGCACGCTATTGCGTGCCACCGGCTTTGGTGCGGCGGCCCAAACCGAGGTCGTCACCGACGACGTGGTGGTTGAGACCCATAAGGGGAATCCGTTGGATTTTGTCGCGGCGTATCAGCAGCGATTCAAGGTGGCCATCCAACCCGATATGCCGCGATTTTGTGGCGGCCTTGCCGGCTATTTTGGGTACGACACGGTCAGGCACATGGAGAAAAAGCTAGCGGCCTCGTGCCCACCCGATACGCTCGGTTGCCCAGACATCTTGCTGTTGCAAACCGAGGAGGTGGCCGTGATCGATAACTTGTCTGGCAAGCTGTACCTGATGGTTTACGGCGACCCGGCACAAGACGACGCCTACAGCCAAGCCGTGACGCGCCTAAACAGCCTGAAGGCCCGTTTGCTCGTCCCCGTTAGCTTGCCCGCGATGACCGGGCACTCGCCCACAGAAATTCACCATGAGTCGCAACAAGCCGACTATGAAGCCGCCGTCAAGCGGGCGCAGGCACTGATTGCGGACGGGGAATTCATGCAAGTAGTCATTGGACAGCGTTTGCAAAAGCCGTTCGATGCACCGCCGCTGAGTTTGTATCGCGCCTTGCGCTCCATGAACCCCAGCCCGTATATGTATTACTACCATCTGGGCGACCACCACGTGGTGGGCGCATCGCCTGAGATTTTGGTCCGCCAAGAGGCTGTTGCGGAAGGGCAAAAAATCACCATTCGTCCCTTGGCGGGTACCCGCCCGCGTGGCGCCACACCAGAGGCGGATGCGGCGGCGGAACAAGCGTTGTTAGAGGACCCTAAAGAGCGAGCGGAGCATGTGATGCTGATTGACTTGGCGCGCAACGATATTGGCCGTATCGCCAAGATCGGCAGCGTCAAAGTGACGGAGTCCTTTGCGGTGGAGCGATACAGCCACGTGATGCACATTGTGAGCAACGTGGAGGGTCTGTTGCGTGACGGCTTGTCCAGCATGGATGTGCTGCGCGCCTGCTTCCCCGCGGGGACCTTGAGTGGCGCGCCCAAGATCCACGCCATGGAGCTGATTGACCAACTCGAGCCCACCAAGCGCGGCATTTACGGCGGTGCTTGCGGCTACCTCAGCTACGCGGGCGACATGGACGTGGCGATCGCCATTCGAACCGCCGTGATTAAAGACAAAACCTTGTATGTGCAAGCAGCCGCTGGGGTGGTGGCCGACTCGGTTCCTGCCCTCGAGTGGGCTGAAACCGAGCACAAGGCCCGCGCCTTATTGCGCGCGGCCGAGTTGGTCGAGCAGGGATTGGAGTGAACCATGTCTAACGCGTTACCCAACCATTTTCCTGGCGTTCGGCCCGCAGGCGCCCCCGTGTGTCGCTTGGTCATGATCGATAACTACGACAGCTTTACCTTCAACTTGGTGCAGTACTTCGGTAGCCTCGGCGCAGACGTGTGGGTCTTCCGAAATGACGACATTGACTTACCGGGCATCGCGGCCTTGCAGCCAGACCGCTTGGTTATTTCTCCGGGTCCGTGTTCCCCCAAAGAGGCCGGTATCTCGGTCGCGGCCATCCAACACTTCGCCGGCAAGCTGCCGATTCTGGGCGTCTGCCTTGGGCATCAAGCCATCGGTGCCGCCTTTGGTGGCACGGTAGGGCGGTCACAGCAGTTGATGCACGGCAAGACCAGTGTGCTTACCAGCACGCGCCAAGGCGTGTTTGCCAATTTGCCCAAACAATTTGTCGTGAACCGATACCACTCCCTTGCCGTGCAAGAAGCCGATTTGCCTGCCGAATTAGAGGTGACCGCTTGGACAGACGATGGTGAAATAATGGGCTTGCGCCACAAGCAACTCCCGATTGAAGGGGTGCAGTTCCATCCGGAGTCGGTGTTGAGTGAGCATGGCCACGCGTTGTTGGCTAACTTTTTGGCGCAAGCGTCTTAACCGATAGAGGAGAATCTCATGCCAGCAGCCCTGAGGGCCATCACACCGCAAGAAGCGTTGCAACGTGTCATCGAAGGTCGAGAGATTTTTCACGATGAGATGTTGCACATCATGCGGCTCATCATGCGCGGCGAGATGTCGCCGGTGATGGTCGCGGCAATCGTCGCCGGTTTGCGCGTCAAAAAAGAAACGATCGGTGAGATCACGGCGGCCGCGCAAGTGATGCGTGAGTTTTCGACCAAGGTCGAGATCGCGGACACCACGCACTTGGTCGATATCGTCGGCACAGGGGGTGACGGTGCGCACACCTTCAACATCAGTTCCTGCGCCATGCTGGTTGCGGCCGCGGCAGGTGCCAAGGTGAGCAAGCATGGCGGGCGAAGTGTGTCGAGTAAGTCGGGCAGCGCCGATGTATTGGAGCAATTAGGCATCGCCATTGACCTCAGTCCAGCGCAAATTGCGCGCAGTGTCGCTGAGGTGGGCATTGGTTTTATGTTTGCGCCCAATCATCACCCGGCCATGAAAAATGTGGCGCCAGTGCGCAAAGAATTGGGCGTACGGACGCTGTTCAATATCTTGGGGCCGCTAACCAACCCGGCCCAAGCGCCCAATATTTTGATGGGCGTGTTCCACAGTGATTTGGTGGGAATACAGACGCGGGCGTTGCAGCGGTTGGGTGCGACCCATGCCATCGTGGTCTACGGCTGTGATGGCTTGGACGAGGTCTCTCTGGGTGCCGCCACGTTGGTGGGCGAGCTCAAAGACGGCGTTGTCACGGAGTATGAAATTCACCCAGAGGATTTCGGCTTTGCCATGACCAGTACGCGTGCCCTGCGTGTTGAGACGCCAGAGGCATCGCGCGACATGTTGATGGGGGTGTTGGAAAACAAGGCAGGGCCCGCTCGCGATATCGTGGTCTTTAACGCCGGCGTTTCGCTATACGCGGCGAACGTTGCAGATAGCATGGCCGCAGGCATCGTGCTGGCCGATCAGGTCTTGGCGTCGGGCGCTGCGCTGGACAAACTCAACCAATGGCGAGCCTTCTGCACCGCGGCTAAAAACAGTGGCGATGCGTGAGGGCTTGCCTCACTTTTCTTGAGAGCACACATGGATATTTTGGAAAAAATTGTTGAGGTAAAGCATCAAGAGGTTGCTGCCGCCAAAAAGCGTAAGCCGCTGGCTGCGATGCAGTCTGAAGCCTATGGCCGCGTCTTGGTGCGTGACTTCGAGGCCGCCTTGCGGGCCAAGATGGACCAGGGGCAATCGGCGGTGATTGCAGAGGTCAAAAAAGCCAGTCCCTCCAAGGGCTTGTTGCGCGCCAATTTCGAGCCCGCGGATATTGCGCAGAGCTACGCCGAGCACGGTGCTGCTTGTTTGTCGGTACTAACGGATAGCGATTTTTTTCAGGGTAGCCCCGATTACTTAAAGCAAGCGCGTGCGTCGTGCGACCTGCCGGTTTTGCGCAAAGACTTTATGGTGGACGCCTATCAAATATTCGAAGCGCGTGCTATGGGCGCGGATGCTATTTTGCTGATCGCGGCCTGTTTGGATGACGCCCAAATGGCTGAGTTTGAGGCCATCGCCAACGACTTGGATATGTCGGTATTGGTCGAGGTGCACGACCGCGCCGAGATGGACCGTGCCTTGAAGTTGCGCACCGCGCTGTTGGGCGTCAACAACCGTAACCTGCGAACCTTCGAGGTGGACTTGAACACCACGTTGTCGCTCAAGGCGCATTGTCCAGTCGATAAATTCATTGTGTGCGAGTCCGGCATCGCCGACCCCGCCGATGTCGCGCGGATTCAAGCTGGCGGGGTGAACTGCTTCTTGGTGGGCGAGGCCTTTATGCGAGCCGATGACCCCGGGCAGGCCTTGTCCGCTTTGTTTCAGGCGGCTACCTAAGGTGCGGGCGGTCGGCTGAAACCGAGTGAACGCGAGACCACACCCTATCGTCAGATGCCACCCAAGCCCGCAGCCATCGCCCACGCGCCGCAGGGACAGCTGCACACAGTCGACCCCACGCAGTGGCTGTGCGATGCGAGTTGGCAGCCCCTCATCGATCATTTTTTTGCTGAACCGGTGGGGAGCGCGCTGTTACAGCGCCTGCAAGTTGCCATGGGGCAGGGGTTGGGGCCTGCTAACGACGGCAATCCCATCTATCCGCCGCAGCCCCTGCGTGCCTTGTCGCTGACGCCTTTGCCTGCGGTGCGCGTGGTGGTGTTGGGTCAAGACCCGTATCACGGGCCAGGGCAGGCCAACGGCCTGGCCTTTTCAGTCGCACCCGGTGCCCGGATACCCCCTTCACTGCGAAACATCTTTAAGGAATTGACGCGTTGCGGCATGCCTCCGCGCCACGATGGTTGCCTGGATGACTGGGCGCGCCAAGGGGTGCTGCTGCTCAATACCGCGCTGACCGTCAGTCGCGGCCAGCCGGGGAGCCACGCCAAATGGGGCTGGGCGGTGTTAACCGATCGCCTGATTCAGGCCATAGCCAGTCAAGCGGGTCCGGTGGTGTTTCTGTTGTGGGGCGCCCATGCGCAGTCTAAGGCCGCGTTGATCGCGGCCAACTCGCCGCCGCATGCCCAGCGATTGACGCTGTCTTCTAACCACCCTTCACCGCTGTCAGCCAATCGGGTGCCGACGCCGTTTATCGGCAACCACCACTTCGTAATGGCTAATCAGGCCCTGACATCCTGGGGCCAAGCGCCGATTGCTTGGTAGCGCATCGCAATGTTGAAAAAGCGTTGGGGGCTTTTCAAAACCCAAAAAACCGTGGCATAATCCTAGGTTCGTTGGGAGGAGTGCCCGAGTGGCTAAAGGGGGCAGACTGTAAATCTGTTGGCTTACGCCTACGTTGGTTCGAATCCAACTTCCTCCACCAACGATCCGAATATGCGTGCTGGCGACAGTGTTTACACGTTGTCAGTGGTTTGGCGGGAGTAGTTCAATGGTAGAACCTTAGCCTTCCAAGCTAATGATGCGGGTTCGATCCCCGTCTCCCGCTCCATGTTGGATGTGAAAGATCGCAATGTGCGCGTACCCGAAGGGGTGTGTTGGCAGTGAATTGCCCATGTGGCTCAGTGGTAGAGCACTCCCTTGGTAAGGGAGAGGTCGCGGGTCCGATTCCCGCCATGGGCACCA